>Ga0335072_10000233_pt1 | contig 120155 bp, 120 predicted proteins | sample Lox_Sample_21_FD_206725 | JGI IMG/M metagenome (GOLD analysis project Ga0335072, IMG submission 206725) | Soil microbial communities from Loxahatchee National Wildlife Refuge, Florida, United States - Lox_Sample_2.1 | ecosystem: Environmental > Terrestrial > Soil > Wetlands | place: USA...
GATACGTATGTACATAATAACAAAGTATTGGCGATGCAGGAGACACTACCCCAAACGCCTCATTTATTGGCCAAAGAGCCATTATTGTTCAACTAATAAATGCTTGCGAAGGCATCCACAGATTCAGTGCTATGAGGAAGAAAAAAAAAGGGGGGTTTGTGTGGGGGAGCCCGTTTACGTTACCACCCAAACCATGACCTTCGCTCTTTCTGCCCGCTGCCTGTAGTCGCACTGCTTCGTCGACTGCTGGATTTACCGACCTCGCGTTTTTTGCCGTGGTGAGGCCGGTGCGACTTCGAAGAAGAGCGTTTTGCTGGTGGGCGCCTATGAGGATCCTCTTCCACGGACGTTTCGCTTTCGTCTGGATCCTCATCTCCTTCCTCGTCCTCATCCTCGAGCGTGCTGAGGATCGTGTTGGTCGCTCCACCATCGAAGCTATGCATTGTATATGGTGATTCGTCCTCTGCATCGTCCGTCTCGTCGTCGTCGTCGTCGTCCTTCTCCTCCTCCTCTTCTTTCTCATGTTCAGCTGGTTGAGCTGTAATCTCGTTCGCATGCGCGATTGCGGCATTCCGGTACTCTGCAGTCAGGTCTCCAGCATTCTTGAATGCAGTGGCTCCCTTCAGGAAGGTATCTTGGTCGCTGGTCATGCTCCAGCCCTTTATTTGATGCATGTAATACTCAGGCCGCGTCCCAGGACCGTTCGGCTGAGCAGCGGAGTGGGCATACATTTTGAGCGTACCACCATGGTAGATTGACGAAATGGTATGAGCGTTGCCGTCGTAGACCGGTTCATCTTGCCCGTAGGTCTCAAGGCTCTGCATGGCTCTCTCGCCTATCGCACCGTTATGGCAAGCCTGCCGTAGGGCCTCTGCTAATGACCCATCCGGTCCCTTTGCCTCCAGGGAGAAGTTTGGCACGGCGGGAAGATGAGCATGGCTCGAAGGGGTTATATGCTTACTGAGATCCGTGCGGACATTCGGGTGGATCTGCTCAGGCTGTGCGCCATAGTAGTAATCTGGCTTGGCCTGCGAAATACCAGCCACTATAGGGTCGATATTCGTGAACAAGATATTTTTTTGAGCTCCACTAGAAGCGCCCATGGCTCTCAGCATCGCGGGAAGGACAGAGTCTTTAACTGCATCCTCGTTGAATGCTTCCGCATCTTTCTCTATGAATTCTTGGTACCCCCCATCCGAGAATTTGGAAGGTGAAAGGGATGGTCGAGATTGCGCCAGTCGTCGGTTGATCTCGTCCCATTCAAGGGGTAATGGCGGTCGACGCCCATCCGGAAATTTATATCCATAAGGATAGACGCCACCATCTATGAGTTTCTGTTGATAGTTGGCGTCTTTGGGTCTACTATTCTTGGTGTCTTTGGTGACTGTTGTTTTCGTGCTTGTGGTTTTGGTCCTGGACGACGACGCCGAACCCCGTTTTCGATCTCGTGAACGACCACTTGAATGGCTCGAGCTCATCTTGTGTTCAAGTGAAAGGACAGGTTCCGGATACTAAATAGGATGGTCAGCTCTCACACCCAGACATTCGGTATCTCAAAATACATACACCCCTAAGATCCGATAGGTCTGGGCCACCGTGTCTAGCCAACAACTTTATGTTCTTTAAAGTCTTCGGAGTACAGTTGTGGAGAAAATCGCCAACGGATTGGGTGTGTTTGCGACGTTTCTTCACTTCAGCAAGGAAGCTTCGAGTGACCGGCCGGTGGGCTCGTCGGGAGGGTGAATGCGAGAGAGGTTTGGCGTTCCTTCGATCTAGCTCTCTCAATGCCTCTTTGGTCAACCAGATCTTCGATAAGCCGTCCCAAAATCCCGCCGACGGGTGAGGTTCAGAGGAGTGATGGCTGAGCTTCTGTCTTTTCGAATGGGGTGGATGCCGTTCCGTACACTGACGCTTGTGTGGATTGACAAGTTGCTGCGATCCAGACATGTAATCTACAATAAGAAGCATCGTCAGATGCTACAAGGGCAGTTGGGGACAGGCGGTTATATGCCACACTACTCGCCATACCCTGCGATCTGTTGCAATGGTTGGAATTCAGATGCAGCCCGGACTCTGTACTAAGGTTTTGGCGGCAAACGGCTTGCGGGGATGGTGGGTGAGATATCGAGAGCCAATCGTTTGCAGAAACTAAAAGGCTCTGGGTGCTGCACACTTAATACGGAGATGCGCGTCGAACGTCTTGCTCAGGCATCAATACATATTCCTCAGGCATCAATAGACAGCCGTGGCCACATTAGTGGAGTAACGCCCTAAGAATGGCGACGTCTCACTAATTACGGGGCCCTACCCCCTATTCTTTTAGGGACGCTAGTAAGGCAGAAAGCTGTCGATGCCTTAATGCCTGAGCAAAACTTTTGACGCGCATCTCCGTAATTGTGTCGAGCGATGAGTCATCGCTGTATTAGCCAATCAACGGGGTGTTATAGCTAACGGGGATAATACAAAATAAAGGATCTTAGGGCCTATTTCAGGTCAAGGAGAGGTTCAGACAACTGACTAGCTTGGTGCGTGAAGGAGCATACTGGACTTTACCGCTAAGTTATGCCTTAGGCAGGGTATCTTAGTCAGCAATATTCACCCGACACAGGGGTGTGCAGGAATTCATTGCTCAGCGGCTACAATTATCTCAGTGAACTCAGACTGCTTGGGGAGAAATTAGTGAGCGGGGTGGTTAACGTAGGGGGCCTTTAGTTTAGTAAGCGGCCTCACGCATTTCTCCCCACGAGTCTGTGAGACAATGGTTCCAGTTTGCCAAAGTATCACAAGGAGATGCCAGCAAGCCTAGGGCGAAGCTGTTCGGTGCGTGCCGGGACTAGCTTATTACTCTGAGCCTTGTTCATCTACTGACGGACCTATTGCATTGGCGAGGTAAACTCTGACGCTGTCGCAGATGCTTAATTCGTCGTAAGCCTTTACCTAGCTAGTTCGTGAGCGTGAACTGTTGACAGCAAGGGAGGCCTGGAAACATCGTTGGACGATGTACGGTAGGCCAGACTGGTTGGAGACGAAGAAGGCTGCTGACAATGATAGAAATGGCAATTTCACGGGTCAAAGTTAGCATCACCTTACCTTACCATGCCATCCATGCGCTGCACGCATCAACTTCCCAAAGAACTTTTCTCCGTACCTCAGGATATTCGTACGAAGTGACAGGCCACGATACGTCGAAAATGAGTCCCATCGTAGCAAATAATGCTCCATTGCGTGCAAAATAGACGATTAAAATACCCGGTGCTCGGAAATTCCACCGCCACTCCAACGGTCCGGTGAAGGGCAATGGGAGGAGATGGACGCCAAAGCATCGCATGCTTACGCGCAAGAGCCGTTGCAATCGAAATTGAGAGCATCGTGGCTAACAGGCGCTGAACAAGCAAGGGACCATTGATGAGAGCTGCAGGGGGTTGTGTGGTGAAGCGTGCAACCACGCCATCATGTGAACGGTGGCCATGAGCAGCCCCACTGATTGTTTCGCTTTCAATCATCTGCTGCTGCCGTTTCTCATCAAGGCCAAGCGACGGAGTACTCTGTACTTTACTGTAGACAATGAGTCTCACGCAATGGAATCACTCAATGCCTCGAACCCTAATCCTTAGCCCATTGGGATTTCAGGCCGACAATGTCGCAGCCTATAGTACATTTTCATTTGTTTGGAACCGCAAGCGGAAAGGATTAGGGATATAAAGAGCTAATTCCCACTGTACCAAAAAGACGCGCCCCGCCCCGGACTTAGGGAACGTTTGTACATGTGTGTACTCCGTTCTGGTTCTTCAGGATATAATGGTAGGAAGCAATTTCTGGAGCCGTCGACAATACTCTAGTAGATCCCACGTCCACTACGCTTTAGAGTACCGCCACGGAGACGTAGTCCTGCTGAACAAGACATGAACCAGGCATTCTGTGATCAGGGTGGAAGGTCAGGACACGGGCTCACGAGTGTTGATGGTTCGGAGAATATCCCGATTTAGCTTACCCGATATGAGCTGCCCAAAAGGAAAACAACTCTTCAAAGATCATTAGAAGGCAATTGAACTTCATTCGAACATCAACCGATGACCAAAATTAATGGTTGGCGCAGTGATGAATATATCTTCGTGAGACGATTGAATGGACAATCGTAAGCCGAATAGAGTAGTATTCATGTCAAAGGGTGTTCTTAGTCTCGGGCACGCTGCCAGCGGGGACTCAAAAGTTTGTTTGCATCTGTCATACGCCTTAAAGTCAGCGTTCGCAAAAAAGTTCCTCATTGGAGGATCTCTGCAGCCAAATTATCAATCAATGGAGGCTGGCGTGGTGGCTTGCAGTTACGTTTTGCATAACGACGCTTGCTTCAGCCAGTTGTTGTGTAATGGCCAGAACGGTTTTTGCATACGATACTTTTCATGAGCTTTCATGCGACACAGGGCTGAAGCTTGAAGATGGTATTCACAATTATTGTGTTCTGACAATGAAGCTCTCTGATACTTGCAGGTCAAGTCGTATTCTGGACAAAAGGGAGCATCATCGTATCTGGCCTTTCGCAAAGCTCATTGCTGCTCGTGGCTGCTCGTGGCTACTCTTGTCTTCTCCCGTTGCGCCCTTGCTCTCCAGTGTGGAGGCACACATGGAAGCCCAACAACGTACGTAGTACGACAGACAAATCCAACGGATTGTGAGACAATTGAAAGGATCGATCTTTGTCGAGATAGATCGTGGCACGCTTCATTCCTTAGCTATAAGCTTAAAGTTAAGACTCTGTGGATCGAATAGAAGCATAAGCAACTTAAGTCCGTTCCACTCTGTGTAATCTGTCGCCACTCGAAAAGTCGTCTCGCTTGTCTGATGAGACGTTACGTTTACCAAGGGCGTTGCAACTCCCTTGTGCCTTCCCACGGCTCCACTTGCCTTCACCTGTCGTGAAAAACTGCCCTCAGTCGCACGGCTCAAAACGGTGATTTCGCCTGCCAGAATTTTTGAACCGAGAACAACGCGACGCTGCAACCGCGCATACCCCCAGCATAATGCGCAAGGAACCGAATATAATCATCACCGGTACTCCCGGCGTTGGAAAGACTGCACATTGTGAGCAACTTGCACAAAACACTAGCCTCAAGCATGTCGCAATAAACAGTTTCGCGCAACAGCATGACTGCTACGATGGACGAGACGAGGAACTGGGAAGTTGGATTGTAGATGAAGATAAGGTGAGTTAGTATATTTATCGCACAGAGGCTCGCATGTTTTCAAAGTCAATCTCTAGAGACCAAAGTTGCAAGTCTATGATTATATAGCTAACACTCCTTCGCATCAGCTCCTTGACGCGCTCGAACCACTCCTCAAACAAGGCGGCTATATCATAGACTGGCATGCCTGCGATCTGTTCCCTAAATCGTGGATCGACCTCGTGGTAGTGCTACGGTGTGACTCTACGCTGCTGTACGACAGACTTACGGCTCGAAAATACAACGCGAAGAAGTTGGAGGAGAACATGGACGCCGAAATCATGCAGGTGCTCTTGGACGAGGCTAGAGAGTCATTTGATGAGGAGATAGTGGTAGAATTGAAGAGCGACAAGCTAGAGGACATCGACGAGAATGTGGAAAGGATTGAGGCGTGGTTGGAGCGGTGGAAAAAAGATCATCCTGATGGTGTCGAAAATGGTGCTGATGACGAGGAGTGATGAGCTTCGACCTGGAAAGCAGATCGCTAGGACTCAGTCCTCTTGTTCCTTGAGCCAGGCTTTGAGCTTCTCGAGGGCCTTGCCACGGTGGGAGATTTTGTTCTTCTCCTCTTTGGGCATCTCAGCGTACGTACGACCCTCGTACTCGAATGCGGAATCCCACCCTGTGCACCTGTCAGCGCTGTCACTCAACCAAGTTTAACAAAGCCGCCAACCGAAGTTCGTATGCCCTCGGGACGGTACCAATTTGCCCTGTCAATCTCAGTCAGTCTCAAATTTGGCCAGGCTAGGAAGAGCAGTTGGGAGTTTTACCTCAGTCCTTCCTTGAAAGGTAATGGGTTCGTGACCGGGCCCTTCGCAGTAGGCGAATGTCGCTATTGCTACAGCTGATTTATCTTCGAATCCGGCGAGCATCTTGTGAAGATTGAAGGGTCCGAGCTGTTTCAAGAACCACTTTCTGAAGCACTTAAGGTTAGCTGAGAAGGATGTACTAGAGGATGGAGTCGTACATGTATGGCCCTGGTAGTTCTCCCATCGCATTGAAACATAGAGAGGTGTCGTCGGTGAGGACTGGTCCTCTAACCTGATATAGATAAGATATTGAATGAATCTTGATATCTACATATTAACGTACAATCTCTGCTGCTCTCCTGCATTTGTCTTTAGAGACTTCCTCAATTGTCCCTTGGATCTCAGGGAGGTCTAGATTTTGATTCTTGAGATGGATGACTCCATCGAGAATTGCTTGCACTTCGGATAGCTTATTCTTGTTACCAGTGATGAAATTGAGCTCTTGAGGCGCCATGATGGAGTGTAATTCAAGGAAATCTCAGCAACAGGAAGCTCTTTCGGTTTTGTTGACTCATTTGATATTGATGGGCTGGCTAAGAGAGCTGGAAATTTGATTGGCTCCGTGTGGGCGGAAGTACGACTTCAAAGGAACGCAGCGGCTTGCGCTCGCAAATTGAAACAGCTCATAACATCTGACCTTGCAATATTCGGACTTTCACAAAGAGGTCACTACTTTTGAATGATGTGGATCTCATAAAATAATTGCGTTCAAGGTTTGCTTCATTAATGACACCCGTCACCCGTTGCTGCCGGAGAATTCGACGAACTTTGGACGCGGAAGGACGGGAGCTCTAAATCTTGCTAGTAAGGAACCTTGTCAAGAGCTTGGCTATGTCGTGCGCACAAGAAGGGGTTTGTTCCGCCAGGAGCTTCTCCACGATTCGATCATGGGATGTCTCAGCTATAGTAGTCACGGTATTTCTTGCTGGAGTTCTGTTGATCCTTGGGACGCGGATGAAGACAAGTTTGGATTTCAGCACTATCCAAGGTGATAAACTACGCAGGCCACCCATCTTGCCTTACTCGATTCCATACGTGGGACACGCCATTTCGCTTCTCTGGAAACCAGATGAATACATAGAATCGGCAAAACAGATATCCCCATCGAACATCTTTGCTCTGAGGGTTCTGGGACGACAGCATAATGTTGTGGGCTCACCGGCTTTGGTGAAAAAGGTTTTCGAGGAGAGAGAAGCTTTTACGAAAGACTGGTCGCCGATTCAACTACGCCTGCTTAGAAAATTTGTTGCGATGCCTTCAGAGGAAACAGATGTGTACATGGATATCTTGAGGGAGAGCCTATTCGACAGTGATTCCCAGAGTCAAAGCGCATTACGGCAACTCATGGCACAACTACAATCCAGCCTCCCCGATCTTCTCTCCTTCAATCCGTCTCCAATCGACCAAGAGCCTTGGGAGCGAGCAAGCAAACTGCAGCTGGACGAAAGCCACGACACCGCTACAGTCGATCTGCTCACACTCACACAAACCTTCCTCACCCACGTCACGATCAACAGCATCCTGTCGCCGTCTCTGCTCGGCCAAAATCCCGACGTAGCCCCTCTCCTCTCGCAACTCAGTGCGGGCTTCGTCGCGCTCTTCAGCGGCGTCACACGCACGCTCCCGCACCCGTCCCTGCCGAAAGCGCACATCGCGCGGCTGCAGCTGCTGCAGCAACTCACGCCCTTCTGCGCGGCGCTGCGCAGCGCGGCCGCAGGCATGGACCCGGGGCCGGTGTTTCGCGACCTGCTGGAGGACGGCGACGCCGTGACGCCGCTGCTAGCAGACCTCCAGCAGCGGTGGGCAACGCTCGACCTGAGCCTGTCGGGGCGCGCCTCGGCCATGGCCTTGCTGCTGTGGCAGCTGAACGCGCCCCACGCGCTCGCTTTCTGGCTGCTGGTGCACGCGCTGGCGACGCCGGGGGTGGCGGATGCGCTGCGCGCCGAGAGCGCGCCGTTTGTGCGCGCCCGACGCCCGCCCAAGATGCTGGGGTTTGCCCAGCCCGTTACCCTGAGGTTTGACGAGCGCGGTCTGGCTGCTAAGTGCCCCGTTCTGCGCTGCTGCTACCTTGAGACGGTGCGGCTGTATGGGCGCGAGTGGTGGAGTGGGAGGGCGGCGACGGACTATGTCGTTGTCGAAGGGAAGGGGCTAAGCTGGTTTTTGAAGGCCGGCGAGTGGGTGCATGTTCCGTTCTGGCTTGCGAATAAGGATGAAGGCTTGTTCCATCCTGATCCATCGGCTTGGAGGTGGGAACGACATATTGATTATGTGAAAGCGGTCATGTGTGGTGAAGGTACAAGAGTAGAGGATCAAGTCTTTGACAGGAGTGAGTTCACACCGGCGATTCATTTCATCACTGAAAGCTGACTAACATCGAAATTTAGGTGGCGTCTTTGGGCTAGAAGAGCTACATGATCATTTACAAAGTCTTTGTACAGCATTTGTCGTTGGTGTTCTGGCAATATGGGACGTAGAGCCGGCAGAGGCTGACACGGGTTGGCGCATACCCAAATCTGGCTTTGGTCCAGCCGTAGCACTGCCAAAGGGGGACTTTAGAGCCAAAATTAAACAGCGGGAGATCCAGCAGGAAGGAAGTGCTATCGAGGGATAAGAATGACGAAGTACCTCATTCCCGTAACAGATTGAATTACGATAATCCAGATTCGATCGGGACCAACTGATGAACTGCCGTTGCCGCTCCCAACGTTCCTACATTGACTTCGAAAGCAATTCTGTCATCAACCCTTTCCATTGGATTGGTCCGCTTTGAACTTGTTTATATTACGGGGATTAACAAGCAGATTAAGATGGTCGACCCTGCAGGATCATCAAGCTCTTGCAGAATCATAGCATTTCCAGCCGCACGGTCAGACTCAGGTACCTTGCCGAACTTGAACCCCAGGCCGGAAGTTTCTGACTTTAGGGCTCCATGAGGAAGTTTTCTCCATCACAGAAGCTTAAGCTACGCGTGACCAGTCTGAACCTGCTGAGTTTCGGAATGTCTGAGACGTCGATTGGGTAAGGCGGTGTGCCGGCACCGGATATGTGTATTTACAATATGTCCGCGTCTGGCCGCTTCTTTGCGACTATGATGATGAATACGAGAAATTTTGTAGCTGTACGGTAGGCATTGCACAGCACTTACCTCAGACGAGGAGCACAGCATTTGTTTCAGGCAAGTGATAAAAGGACATCGTACATGGTATGCTCTAATACAAAAGGAAAGATTACTCAAGTTGCTCCGTGTCAGGAGGTCGTTATCCCTGGACGAGCTTAGACGGGCTTATAAAGCTGGACAGAAACTTAGTGAGCTAGGCGGTGCATGAGGAAGTGCATTGATTATTCGCCAGCCCGTCCAGGTAGCAGTAGGTTTGTTGAATTCGCACTCCTCAAAAGCATCGAGCTGGTTTTGGATCATTCATCGTCGAGGAGCTTCACGAAAGAGCGGATACTCCAATACGATAGCAGCATCGAAGATTGCAGGGCAACATTCAGTTTGGAGTGAAGCGAGTGAGCTCCAGCCAGCCAACAGTCCCAGCGTAGTAAAAGGCGGCATTACGCACCCATTCAACCCACATTTTCTAACCCAAAAGCCAGGCGCAGCAGCCCCACCATTGGAAACGCTCAAGAAGGAACCATCGCGTTTTCCTTCACTTTCTCCAAACATTCCAACTTCAACCACGACTGCAATCTACGACGGAAGCTGCCGGATAATCTCTAGGCTCTCCAGCTTGTCGTCTTATTCACCTTCGGAGCAACTTACCGCCGTCAGCTTTGCTGTTTTTACGCCGCAATGGCCGACACAATTGTGCAGCCGGATGTTGAGCCCAATGCCGGGTAAGCGGCCTATTCTTTTTGCCACACTTCCTCGACGAACTCGCAACATACCTCACTAAGCTCTGCCGAAGCTTGCAATCGATCTGATACTACCGTTCAAGCTGCATATGTGTGCGATTGTTCGTTGAGATACTTTCTCCGCTGCTCTTAGGAGCTACCATAGAGTAAAGAGGCTGGCCCCGCTAACACATTGTGCTTGCTAGAAATATCGAGCTTCGAGATAACACTGTCATTATCGTACTAGGTGCATCTGGAGACTTGGCAAAGAAGAAGACTGTAAGTTAATCAATAACGCTCTCGTGCTCAGAATACAATCCCTGACCGCCACATAGTTTCCTGCCCTTTTCGGCCTTGTAAGTGAAACGTGCTCTGAGACCAACCTCCGCTTGGTCTAACCATTGCCTTTCAGTTCCGCAACAACTTCCTCCCTAAAGATGTCAAAATTATCGGCTATGCCCGAACGAAAATGGACCATGAGGAGTTCCTCAGGAGAGTCAAGTCAAACATCAAGACCCCAACGAAGGATATGGAGGACCAGCTCAAAGACTTCTGCTCCTTCTGCACTTACATCTCTGGTCAGTATGACCAGGACTCATCGTTTGTTGTTCTGAACAAGCATTTGGAAGAGATAGAAAATGGCAGAAAGGAAACGAACAGAGTCTTCTACATGGCCCTACCCCCCAGTGTATTCATTCCAGTCAGCCAGCACTTGAGGAGGATTTGCTACCCAAAGACTGGCATAGCGAGACTTATTGTCGAGAAGCCATTCGGCAAAGATCTTGGAAGCTCTCGGGAGTTACAGCGCGCTCTGGCGCCCAACTGGACCGAAGATGAGATATTCCGTATTGACCATTACCTCGGTAAGGAAATGGTAAAGAACATTCTCATCCTCCGATTCGGCAACGAGTTCCTCAATGCCACCTGGAATCGAAACCACATCGACAATGTCCAAGTCTCATTCAAGGAGCCTTTTGGCACTGAAGGACGAGGTGGATACTTTGACGAGTTCGGCATCATCCGCGATGTCATGCAGAACCATCTCTTACAAGTTCTTTCGCTGCTTACAATGGAACGACCTATCTCTTTCTCTGCCGAGGATATTCGAGACGAGAAGGTGCGCGTGCTGCGGGCGGTTCCAACTATCGAGCCAAAGAACGTCATCATCGGCCAGTACGGCAAGTCACTGGATGGCAGCAAGCCTGGCTACAAGGATGATGACTCGGTTCCTAAGGAGTCAAGGTGTCCGACATTTGCCGCAATGGTGGTCTACATCAAGAACGAGCGATGGGACGGCGTTCCGTTCATCCTCAAGGCCGGTAAGGCGCTCAATGAGCAGAAGACAGAGGTCCGCATTCAATTCAAGGATGTCACGTCTGGAATCTTTAAGGATATCCCACGAAATGAGCTTGTTATTCGCGTTCAGCCAAACGAATCGGTCTACATCAAGATGAACTCCAAGCTGCCCGGTCTCACCATGCAGACAGTCGTCACAGAGCTCGACCTCACCTACCGCCGCCGTTTCTCCGATCTCAAGATCCCTGAGGCGTACGAGAGCTTGATTCTCGACGCTCTCAAAGGAGATCACAGCAACTTCGTTCGAGATGATGAACTTGACGCCAGCTGGAGAATATTCACGCCGCTCTTGCACTACCTCGATGAGAACAAGGAGATTATTCCCATGGAATATCCATACGGTATGCTTGTTCATGTACTTCTAGGAATGAAAGTCTTCTAATATGATTAACAGGCTCGAGAGGCCCAGCCGTCCTTGATGACTTTACCGCTTCGTACGGCTATAAGTTCAGCGATGCTGCAGGCTATCAGTGGCCCATGGCCAATCAGGAGAAACTGTAAATGGAAATATGATTTCTCTCTCTGGTTGCCAGGAGTGGACTCAATTTTAGCAGGAATGAAAGTCTTGGATGATAAAATATATAGGACGGATTGTCTGTCACTGCTAATTCGTCTCTTCTAGTCCCGTGAGGAGGTTCATAGACCAATCGATCGAGGTTTGAATTTTGGGCGCGCAGCCAAAGACCTGATTTCATATATATATATATACTTTGCTTTTTAATCTGGAACTGACATAACTTTAACGCTCTTCTTGTTACCCATGAGGCAGGATTCTCTTATAGACTGTGATTTGATGGAAGTTTACTCGCCTCGTCTGAACGTGAATTGGTGCACAGGTGACAGGTGCACAGTGCACAAGTGTTTAATCGCAAGGCACTAAGGCTTTTTCGGCAAAACCTCGGATGTGAAATATTGACGAAAACTCGCACACTCAAAATGGTAACGAACCAACCCACCTCTCTTCCTCTGCCTCACGATTCACCATGGCGGTAAGCTTTTTCCCGTTCATCGTGCTTGCAAATACAATATCTAATTGTGAATAGGTCGGCAAGAACAAGCGGCTCTCGAAGGGCAAGAAAGGTCTCAAGAAGAAGACCGATCCGTTTCAGAAGAAAGACTGGTACGATGTTAAGGCTCCATCAACCTTTGCGATCCGAAAGTATGGTCCCCTTTGATTACCTAGATGTGCTCAATGAGATGCTAAACAGTCATAGTGTCGGAAAGACCCTTGTCAACCGCTCCTCGGGTATGAAAAATGCCAACGACAGCTTGAAGGGTACGGATGATCCACAGAAATTCTATCAGGATGGCGAAGCTGATGTAACTAACAGGCAGAATATTCGAGGTCTCACTCGCGGACCTTCAGAAGGATGAGGACCACGCATTCCGCAAGATCAAACTCCGAGTCGACGAGATCCAGGGCAAGAACTGCCTTACCAACTTCCACGGCCTTGACTTCACCTCCGACAAACTCCGCTCCCTCGTCCGCAAGTGGCAAACCCTCATTGAAGCCAACGTTGTTGTAAAGACCACCGACGACTACCTCCTCAGACTCTTCTGCATCGCCTTCACCAAGCGACGACCAAACCAGATCAGGAAGACCACATATGCGGCCAGCTCGCAGATCCGACAGATCAGGAAGAAGATGACCGACATCATGCAGCGGGAGGCTAGCTCATGTTCATTGACTCAACTGACCACAAAACTGATTCCTGAGGTCATCGGAAGGGAGATAGAAAAGAGCTGCCAGGGCATCTACCCACTACAAAACGTTCGTGTTCCCCTCACTGATTGCCATTTGACTACGCAAGATTAACATGATATCATAGGTCCACGTCCGCAAAGTCAAGTTGCTCAAGTCGCCTAAGTTCGATCTCGGTGCTCTGCTTAGCTTGCACGGAGATTCCACGACCGACGACCAGGGACAGAAGGTTGAGAAGGAGTTCAAGGAGCCCACTCCGCTCGAGAGCGTGTAAGGGGTCGTAGCATGGATCACATACTGGGGTACTTTGGTTTGCTCCGCTTATACCGAGCATATAGCGGCGTCAAAGAGGATTAGGTCAATCAAATGAATATTTATCGTTCGCATCAAAAATTGACGGTTTCATTCGCATAACTGAGCAGCGTGCGATGCTTCTAACTATTGATGATCTATGTCGGGTATTCAGGCGCTTGAACGCTCTCTAACGAACCCACGCTCCTTTTATGCCCACCGCGAACTCCTCCATCCGCACATCCCCAGCCTCACGGATCCTTATCCGCCAACCAGTCCACAACCGTCCTCCTAAACGCCTCGGGATTCTCACTGATAAGCCAATGGCCAGCCTCCACATCGGCGAGCTCGAAGCGCGGGAAGAACCTCCCGATCGCGGGCAGCGACTCATCGGGAACGTACGGGCTGCGGGTGCCACGCACAAAGAGCGTGGGCTTCTCGAAGCGCGCGGCGTCCGGGTCGCGGAACGGAAAGTCGCCCATACCGTCGAGCCGCGCCGTCAGATAGTCGAGCGGGATGCGCCACTCGTAGTGCGGCGCGCCGCGCGGCAGCGTCAGGTTCGTCAGCAGGAACTGCCGCACCGCGAGGTCCTGTGGTTCTCGCGCGTCCGCGTCAGCACACCGGGTCTCTTTTCTTTCGTGCGTGGGCGCCCGCGGATACGTACCTTCGCGTACGGCTCCAGGATGGCGTCGGCCTGGCTGCGCTTCGTGACGCGCGCCCGCGACACTTCCTGCATGCCCTGCACGTACGACGCGAAGTCGGACTTCAGCGCGGCGTCGATGGGCGCGTTGTCGACCGGGATCAGGTTGGCGACTTTGGCAGGCCACGCCAGCGCTACGCACATGGCCGTTTTGGCGCCCATGCTGTGCCCGATCAGCGTGCTGTTTTGCAGCTGGTGCGCCTCCAGGAAGAACCGCACATCCTCCGCCAGGTGCTGGTAGTCGTGGACGGGGGAGTGTGGAGAGTCGCCGTGGTTGCGGAGGTCCTGAGAGATTGTGAGGCTTACGTCTATGCTGCTGATGGACTGAGGGGACTGCGTACGAGCGCATATACTGGGCGATTGAGGTCGCGTGCGAGGACTCTAGTGAGATTGTGAGATATTGCCGATCCAGTAGTATGGAATCAAAGATTAATCGTACTTGCTCATGCCTCTATTGTTTTTCCTGGAGCCGAAGAAGCCATGGAGGAAGACAATTGGAGGTTTGGCGGAGTCAGGATTCCTAGCCGGATGCAAGTCGAATGCGAGTTCCAAATGCCGCGATGGAAGAGATGTGGAAAATGAACGAATGGACAAGCATATTCTGGGCTTATGACACCGCAAACTCGGTGGTCGAAGCCTTGATGGTCTCATAGCATGGGGTTGACAGAGTATGGATTTGAGAGCTTTTGTCTCCCGCGGGTCTTGGCGGAGAAATGGTTCGCATAAATGTGCGTCATCAAGCAATCGCCAATGAAAGTACAAGCGGTGGGAGAGTCGCTGTCGGAGTCGTAGGTTTATCCATGTCTCAACGATGAGCACAAATCTAAATCAGAGAGCGAATGCATGTCAAAGCTCAAGTCTGAAATCATCCCAGCAACACTCTACTCTGCCTGGTACTCGGTACTAAAGTACTCTAGCAATTGATGAACAACCACACGCGGGAACGCCATTTGCAGCCCATAGGCCAGGTAGCGGGACGAGTAAATTTGGAGCTTGCCATCAAGAGGTGGCTGGCTATCACAATTCCATCTCCCAATGAAGTTTCTCCTTAAGTCGCCTCAGCAATAGTGCATCTTGCCATGAGCTTGCGTAGCGCGATGCGTGCCTTCTATGTCTGCTGGGCGCCTGGTAATCTTTTTATTACTTCGGTTACCCCTGCTGGAGCCCATTACGGTACATTTTACCTTTTGCATCGGCGTGGCAGAGCACAGCATGGCGTCGCTGGGGACATTTCAACATGCCCATCGGAATTGAAGCGGAGATCTGTTTCAGCCGCGAGGTTTTCTTTGCATTTTTGTTTGTTCCGCTAGACCTTTTCGGAAATGTGTGTCCATTTCCTCGAGTCATTGTTGGGAGGTGGATGGATGGCGCGCAGATGGACGAGTATCCGATCCAGCCAGTAAACATTTTGGGGGTATTCCATCAGGGAGGAGATCAAGCGACTCTGAAACAAAGCGCGAAATGCACTGGAATGGCAGTAATAACAGAAGCACTGCGTCCCTTTTGGCCATCTTTTTTCTCAGGGGCCGATTGTCTGCAGCGCTGATCCCTGCGCCAGCCGCGAACGACGTGACTGCAAACCGACTCTCCGAACCCCATACCGCAACTTTTCCACGGCTCAAGATATTCCAACCCTCCCATCATCCATCATCCACACCCTCCCTCCCACCACCAGTCTAACTGGCTGGCCGTCTTCCCTATGATCATCACCACCCCCTCCCTCCCGCGTCTCTTCCTGTAGACCCGGAGAAGACATTCATCGCGCTGACGTGAACCCTTCTCAAGGGCGCTCTGCCCGTCCTATCCTCACCTCCTAGAAAGTCAACTCGGGGCTGCATCGCTCCATCCCTCTTCCAAGATGGCACATCTCTACGATGTCGGCACACGGGCTTGGCAACCCGATCCAAATGAGGAGTGGGTTGCCTCTGAAGTCAAGGCAAAGAATATCAAGGGCGACAAGGTCCAGCTGGTCTTTCAGCTCGACAACGGAGAGGTACAGTTCCACCACGGCAGATATCCGTATTTCAAACAGACAGTATATTCACCTTCCCTTCAGACCAAAACCATCGACACGACCCTGCAGACGCTGGAACACGACCCGGATGGCACTCTTCCTCCGCTGATGAATCCCTCCATGCTTGAAGCAAGCGATGACTTAACGAACCTCTCACATTTGAACGAGCCTGCCGGTGCGTAGCAGATCCTTCTAATCCTCACTGAAGATGAAATGCTTGCTGACCCAAATTCATGCAGTCCTTCACGCGATAAAATTACGATATGCGCAAAAAGAGATCTACACCTACAGCGGTATCGTCCTGATTGCCGTTAATCCTTTTGCAAAGGTCGATTCTCTCTATGTGCCAGGAATGGTACAAATCTATGCCGGCAAGCCTCGGTCAGCTCAAGCTCCGCACTTGTTTGCCATTGCGGAGGAAACGTTCACGTAAGGCTCCCGATAAGCTGCTGTTTGAGAAATATCATGCTAATGCTCCTGCAGAGCCATGCTTCGAGATGACAAGAACCAGACCATCGTGGTATCCGGTGAATCCGGTGCCGGCAAGACCGTCAGCGCAAAGTACGTCATGCGGTACTTTGCAACGCGCCAACCTCCCAACTCCCAAGCAAGCAAGAGGCCGCGAGTTAACGCGGCCACTATGACCAAAACCGAAGAGCAGATCCTAGCTACCAACCCGGTCATGGAAGCTTTTGGTAACGCGAAAACAACTCGAAACGACAACTCCTCTCGATTCGGCAAATACATTGAGATTCTGTTCAACAAAACAACGGACATCATAGGAGCAAAGATCCGCACATACTTACTGGAGCGGTCAAGGCTAGTTTTCCAACCGATGAAAGAGCGGAATTACCATATCTTCTACCAGTTGGTCGCTGGCGCTACAGACGCTGAAAGAGCGGAACTTGGATTGTTACCGGTAGAAGAGTTTCACTACCTCAATCAAGGAAACGCTCCAGTGATCGATGGGGTAGATGACAAGACTGAATTCAATGCAACTCGACAATCGCTCTCCACGATTGGACTTCACTCAAGTAGGCAAGCCGACATCTTTCGTGTATTGGCATCGCTACTTCACATTGGCAACATTAAGATCACCGCAACCAGAACAGATTCCGTGCTTGCATCTGATGAGCCGTCATTGGTGAAGGCGTGTCAATTGCTGGGAATTAACCCATCCAACTTCGCAAAGTGGACAATCAAGAAACAACTCATCACGAGGGGCGAGAAGATCATGTCTAACCTCAGCCAGCAACAGGCCACCGTTGTTCGAGATTCAGTGGCAAAGTATATCTACTCCAGTCTCTTTGACTGGCTCGTCGAGACTACTAATGCCAGCTTAGCGACCCAGGAAGTCCTTGCTCAAGCTCATTCGTTCATTGGTGTCTTGGATATCTACGGCTTCGAACACTTTGCCAAGAACTCTTTCGAACAGTTCTGTATCAACTATGCGAACGAAAAACTGCAGCAAGAATTCAACCAACATGTCTTCAAGTTGGAGCAAGAAGAATACATGAAGGAACAAATTGAGTGGAAATTCATCAAATTCTACGACAACCAGCCTTGCATCGACTTGATTGAAGGCAAAATGGGCGTCCTATCTCTTCTTGACGACGAGTCGCGTCTTCCAATGGGATCAGACGATTCGTTTGTCACCAAACTTCATCATAATTTCGCTGGAGACAAGCAGCCCTTCTACAGGAAGCCGAGATTTGGCAAATCGGCTTTCACAATCTGCCATTACGCCCTTGAGGTGACGTACGAGTCGGATGGTTTCATCGAGAAGAACCGAGATACTGTTCCGGATGAGCACCTAGACGTCCTTCGCCACAGCTCGAACCCATTTTTGATAGAAGTCCTCGAGATCTCGACCGCCGCGCGGGAACAAGAAGGAGCAAATGTCGCTAATCAGAAGTCTGGTGCAATTATTTCCTCAGGCAAACGAGTGGGAGCTGTGAATCGAAAGCCTACTCTTGGTGGCATATTCAAATCATCTCTCATCGAGTTGATGAACACCATAAACTCCACCGACGTCCACTATATTCGCTGTATCAAACCGAACGAAGAAAAGGAAGCATGGAAATTCCAAAACAAGATGGTGGTGAACCAGCTCCGTGCTTGCGGTGTCCTTGAGACTGTCCGCATCAGCTGCGCTGGCTATCCAACGAGGTGGACGTATGGAGAATTCGCTCTTCGCTACTATATGCTCGTTCATTCTTCTAGATGGAATCCTGAATTCCGACAAATGGCTCAGGCCATCCTCAACGGAGTTCTCGGTCCTCCTAAAGGCGACGGCTCTGACAAGTACCAGCTTGGCTTGACCAAGATATTCTTCCGTGCTGGTATGCTTGCTTTCTTGGAGAACAAGCGTAATGCTCGTTTGAACGAAGCCGCGACTATGATCCAAAAGAATCTTCGCGCACGCTACTATCGCAGGAAGTATCTCGAAGCCAGGGACGCCATTATTGCCTTCCAGAGTCTCTCAAGAGCTTTTGTCGCGCGCATGCGCGCCGAAGATGTCAGGCGCACAAAAGCCGCCACTACCATTCAAAGCGCTTGGCGTGGTTCCAAAGAGAAGAAGCAATACCAGCGAAACAGGAGGAATATCATTATGTTCCAGGCACTTGCAAAGGGCTTCCTCTGCCGAAAGAACATCATGGACACTCGCATGGGAAATGCTGCTCTCCTCATCCAAAGAAATTGGCGCTCACGGCGCGATCTCAGCAAATGGAGAGCTTATCGCAAGAAGATTGTCATTCTTCAGAACATCTGGCGCGGCAAGAAAGCTCGCCGCGACTACAAAGTCATGCGCCAAGAGGCTCGGGATCTCAAGCAAATCTCCTACAAGCTCGAGAACAAAGTCGTGGAACTCACTCAGACTCTCGGGGCCATGCGGAACGAGAATAAAGGTCTCAAGGCACAAGTCGAAAACTACGAGGGCCAGATCAAGAGCTGGCGATCCAGACACAATGCTTTGGAGGCACGAACGAAGGAGCTTCAATCGGAAGCCAATCAAGCCGGTATCAACGCAGCCAGGCTCAGTGCCATGGAAGCAGACTTCACTCGCCTTCAGAAGACTTACGAAGAAACCACGAGCAACGTACGTCGACTCCAGGACGAGGAGAAATCATTGCGGGAATCTCTTCGGCAGACAACCGAAGAGCTCAACAAGACAAAGACGCGCAGCAGCCAGCACGAGACCGAAAAGCTTTCTTTGCGACAGCAGCTTATCGATTTGCAAGATCAGCTCGAACTTGCCAAACGTTCTGGTCCGATCAATGGAGAGCTGGTCAACGGCAACGCCCTCAATGCCGCGTCTGGTCTCATCAACTTGGTATCGTCCAAGAAGCCTAAGCGTAGGAGCGCAGGAGCGGAGCCACTGCATGCGGAACGCTTTAGCGGAACATACAACCCTCGGCCAGTCTCGATGGCTATCACTAGTCTACACAAGCAGAACATACCCGGATCGGGCTTCAGCCCTGTGTATGACAACGTTGAAATGGAGCTCGAGGAGATCCTTTCGGATGAAGACGGCCTTAACGACGAGGTTACCATGGGTCTCATCCGCAATCTCAAGATCCCGTCGCCGAACTCGACGCCTCCACCGAGCGACAAGGAAGTTCTCTTCCCTGCCTATCTCATCAACCTAGTCACGAGCGAAATGTGGAACAACGGCTTTGTCAAGGAGTCGGAACGCTTCCTCGCCAACGTCATGCAGAGCATTCAGCAAGAAGTCATGCAGCACGAAGGCGACGAAGCAATCAATCCAGGTGCATTCTGGCTCTCCAATGTGCATGAGATGCTCTCGTTCGTATTCCTTGCTGAGGAATGGTACGAGCAACAGAAGACGGAGAACTATGAATATGACCGTCTCTTAGAGATTGTGAAGCATGATTTGGAGAGCTTGGAGTTCAACATCTACCACACGTGGATGAAAGTTCTCAAGAAAAAACTGCAGAAGATGATTGTTCCCGCCATCATCGAATCGCAGTCTCTCCCTGGCTTCGTCACCAACGAAGGAAATAGATTCCTAGGCAAACTCCTTGCCAGCAGCAACACACCGGCATACAGCATGGACAATCTGTTATCCCTGCTCAACAGCGTCTACAAGGCTATGAAGGCCTACTACCTTGAAGACACTATCGTCACTCAATGTGTGACCGAATTACTCCGTCTCGTCGGTGTCACTGCATTCAATGACCTACTAATGCGTCGTAACTTCCTTTCGTGGAAGCGTGGCCTGCAGATCAATTACAACATTACGCGTATCGAAGAATGGTGCAAGAGCCACGACATGCCTGAAGGCACCTTACAACTGGAACACCTAATGCAAGCCACTAAGCTATTGCAGTTGAAGAAAGCAACGTTGAACGACATTGAAATCATCCAAGATATCTGTTGGATGCTGTCGCCCAACCAAATCCAGAAACTCCTGAACCAGTACCTCGTTGCGGACTATGAGCAGCCGATCAACGGTGAGATCATGAAAGCGGTTGCTATGCGCGTCACAGAGAAGAGTGATGTGCTCCTTCTCACTGCCGTTGACATGGAAGACTCTGGGCCATACGAGATTGCCGAGCCGCGGGTCATCACGGCGCTGGAGACTTATACACCAAGCTGTAAGCTGATTTTACATTTCTTTGATCTTCTCGAAGCCCATGAAATGGGCTGTAATGGTAGGGAAGCGGCACTAATATGGTTTCATGGTCTAGGGCTCCAAACACCGAAGCTTAAACGACTCGCGGAGATTGTATCGGCACAGGCAATTGCTCAGCAGGAGAAGATAGAGTACGGGCACACGAACGGCAATGGCTTGGATGATGACGGCCAGGGCATGGCGGTCCAAGAGGTTGACGGAATGCGCTGAAAGCCTTCCCCTACACACAGCCAACGAGGGAAATATTTTCAATTCGCGCCCGGATCTGAATTGAGAAGTCAATTGCCGCCATCACCACCATCATCGTCCTTTCAGTGAAATTGGGATGGCTCCTCTTGGATATTTGTTCTATGTATAATTTGACTGATCTTGATCTGGTATTTACTCGGCGTTACGATGGGAAGAGCATACTTTTGGCTTCGCCGACTCTGATGCAAGCGCTCTTTTATCCTGCTTGCGGAGAGACGAGCTGCCTACAAAGTCGCATGCGAGCATTGTCTGTGGCGTGAAAGATACAAAGGATATATGTGAGTCTAGCTTTATAATTCTCTGGGAGGCTGGTGGTTTCGGTTAGAGCAGCAATATAGGCGGCGGCGGAGCCTTTGTAGAGAGCTGGAATCGAGAATTTGTGGTTGACGCTGACATGACTTTTGAACTGCTTCTGGCCATGTTAAAAAGAAATTTGCTTTGACAGTTGATGTAGTGTGCTCGGTGAGAAGGAGGCCATGCAGTTGCCTGCTTGCTTTTAACTGTGCCACAGCCTCACCTGCTGGCTGAGCAACGTCACCTCAAACACATCACCCAACCTTACCCACTCCGTGAAATCATGTGCAACTACCTCACGAGAGCAGGCGGTCGTCAAGAAATCTCTCATATATGCCTTCTCCACAGGTGAAATGATCAGAATTCAACTTGCCTTCTCATAGCGTCCTCTTCGTGTGATATGAGCCAAGCCAAAATGGCTCGACTCGGAGCGACCCAAGTCTGTCCTTTCTTATGTGGTCAATATTTTAATGAAGAGTACGCTCTTGCGCTGCACATTGAGGAAGAACATACGGAGGATTCACCGTTCGTTGCACACCACGACGGTGATGTCGGACCTTCCAGAGCCAAGCTTAGGAAAACACCGCACGAGCAAGTTCTTGCATTTCCAACCCAAGAACCCGGCTTCCAGAACGTCGCTAACTGGGATCATGATGGCTCCGCACCTTCTTTGGAAGCGAGGAGAGTCTCGAAGCAGCCGTCGCCGCTACCATCCGAAGATCCAAACCCTGATATTGAACCAAACGACTCACTCGAACCTTCCGACGAGTATGTGATGTGTCCGGAGGAAGGATGCGGTGAGGAGATCCTTCTATTCGAATTTCAAGATCATCTCGACCTACATCTAGCTGAAAACGCCATTCTCGAAGACATTTCTCTTCCACCAGCTCCGGATACTTCATCTGGCAAGATGGAATCATCATTATCCGGTCACGATCAAAACGGCTATTCCTCTTCCTCTGTGGCTTATCCGCGACCTCCAAATGTTTCTTCTGCTTCATCAGCTCCTCCATCGCATTTGGGCAACTTTTCAGCCTTTATCTCACCGGCACTGCGGCAGAAAGTTGCTGCCTCCGCGGCTAGTACAATATCTCGCGGTCGAAGTGAATTTCAGAGATCGATTCGATCACTTTGGGATCCGAAAAGCAAAGAGCAAAATTCTATTCGTCTTGGGGTAAGTCCTTGCATATCGTCGATACGACTTGTTGTTGGTATATAGTGCTGAAATCTCTCCTTACCATATCGATTCGACATTGAAGGATATCCGCTAACTAGCTTCCAGAAAAAGGAGCTCGGTCCTCATGCCTTCGAAGCTCGTATGCCGGATTGGCTATATGACCAGATGTCGAAACAACCACGAGTCTTCAGGCGGAACGTACTCGGGCGTGATGGAAGGGTCGTTACTATAGAGAGAGTCGAGAATGAGACGGCTGGAGCAGTACCGATGTTGGCACAGCTCAGTGAGATGGATTCCTCAGTTGAAGAAGCCTGGTTCTGCCATCCTAGTGTACTTCACATCTGCAAGTACAAGCACGAAGGTGGATTTTGCGGCTACCGAAACACACAAATGTCGATTTCGTACATTCAAGGCTCAAAGGCAAACGGCCATCAGCTCTTCCCTGATAGAATACCTACGGTCATCCAAATGCAAGATTGGATTGAAAAGGCCTGGGATGCAGGGATCAATGACTATGCGCGTAAACAAGTGGGAAGGCTCAAGGGAACGAGAAAATGGATTGGAACTACAGAGGTGAGCATAAAGGCAGGACTTTTGTATTGATTTCTGACTATTTTTTTTTTAGACTGTTACACTCTTCGAATATCTGGGTATCCCATGCAGCGTGTGGCAATGCTACGATGAGATGGACGACAAGAGACCAGACAGAGTCCGCTGGTTTGCTCACGAAATCGTCTTCGACAAAGTTGAAGCCTACTTCAATGATGGCAGCGAAGAGCGAGCCAAAGTTCACCGAACACACAAGGCACCGCTCTACCTCCAACACCGAACCCACTCCCTCACAATCGTCGGCCTAGAGCGACGAACCGACGGAAGCCGAAACATCCTCGTCTTCGACCCCATGTACCACACGCCGGAAGGCATGCAGCGGCTGCTAGACCGCGGCACCGTGCCGCCAGACGTGTCGGCGCGCTTCATGCACGACGTGCAGCTGTTCTACCGGCGCGGCGACCCGCACCTGCACAAGTACGAAGAGTTCGAGATCCTGTCGTAAGCCCCCCCTCCAATCCCTCCGCAGCGCAACGGAAGCACTAACCGCACCAGCTTGAACGTCGATGCGCCCCCGCTCCCCGCCTGGGAAGTACGCCGCGCCCCCGCTGACCGCGCCCCCCAGAGCCTGCCTGCCCCCCGCTAAACTGCTCACAGGCCGCCGGCTCCTCCGCGCGCTCGCGCCCGCCGCTCCACGTCTCCCAAGCCGTGGAGGCGAGCGACGCGTCTTGGGGCCCGTGGGCGCTGGAGGTTGATCGGTGGCGGGCGCAGGAGGGACCGGCATGCGGCGGCGGCGTAGGGAATGCTCTTGGTGCTGAAGAGCGGCAGCTGGCGGGAGCGTGGTGGGCGGGTGGGTGCGTGGACGGATGGCAGAGCGATGCATACGGGATGCCGGCGGCGCAGCGGAGCGCTTGGGAATGGGCGGGCGGGAGTGGGCTCGCGGGGGTTGCGGGCCCGGCGCTGTGGGTGGGATGGGCTGCGCCTTGGGAGACGCTTGCTTGCTGGCCCGCGTGAGGCGGCTTGGAGATGGTGTTCGTTTCGGGTGCGGGCTTGGGGCTGCTCGTCGATGCGTCCTGTGCATGTGAGAGGCTGCGGCGTGTGTTGCAGAGGAATATGGGAGAGGCGAGACTAGAAGGGATAGAGACATTGGCGATAGCACAAATAGAAAGGAACCGGATAGACTCGCGAGACAAACAGACACTCAAATTAGCTGTTTAAAAAAAAAAAGCCACCCGCAACTAAATAGTCTCTAGAGGCTGCGCCTTCCATGGAGAACCGCGGGGTCCTCACATTTTGATCTCTCTGCCAACCGCATGCACAAGACTCGCCGCATCATTTCCCGCACTAGTTGTAAGAAACCAACGCCTCGGATCCCCTTTTCGAGTGTCTTGCAACATGCATGCGGATGGATGGAGTGCTCCGAAGCCAAAACGGAAAAAGTCAGTCGATGGGGGGGGATGGCTAAAGATGCCGCTGGAAAAGGAACGTGTTTGTGAGCGGTGCTGTAAAGGGGGGTTGGTGCATCTGTGTGGAGTGCCGAATCAAACGCGCAATCAACAATGAGGTATGGGATAGACGAGCTAGTTCACGAGTCTGTTGTTGATCTAAACAATTCGCGACGCATGCTACCACCGACTCTGATGTCCTTCCCCGAGATGTATGGTCCTTTGGAGGTGGTGTGCAGTCGAAGCGGTTGGCGCAGCATCTAGCTTTGCTTGCACTCGGCCGCTTCCTGCTTCGGTTTTGAGCCGTCGTTCTGTCAGACCTTGTTAGCTTAGGAGGCATGTTACTCGAGAGGGCGGGGGGCCTACTTCTTCGTCGGACTCTTCTTCCTCGTCCCGATCCTCATCATCATCGTCCTCATCCTCGTCGTCTTCTTCGTCGAACTCAGCCTCATCAAACTCGTCCAGAGCCTCGAACCGAAGGGCCTCGCCGGTGAACCAGTCGACCGCGCGTGGGATGAGCTTCTCCTTGATATCCTCGCCGAGCTGGTAGTCGATCTCCAGGCGCTCCTCGATGTCTGGGGCTGCGTCTTCGTCATCCTCCTGCGGTGGCTTCGGCGGAGCGAAGAAGTTGAAGAAGGATTCGCAAGGCACGGTCTTACGGACAACGCGGGTCTGCTTGGTGTCTGGAAGTTTTATGTCAGTTACACGAATACTATCAATATCATTAGGTAGTACTTACTCTTGTTTCGCTGTTTCTTGCTTTCAATTCGAACCGTCAGATCTTTGTTCGGCTTCCAATCGACTTTGTCGCCCTCAGCGTGATCATAGATGAAGTCGCCACCGTAGCCACTCTCCTCTTGGTAGAAGTATGTCTTTGTGATTGTCTTGTTGGCGAAGAATTCATTTGGTGTGAACTCGAAGATGAGACGGAAACCGGGTTTCTCGAGGTACTCCATCCGGATGTCCGACAAGTACTTCAACGCCTCCTCATCGCGGTCTGTGATCATATCGGCTAGTGAGACCTGCTGCTTCATCGACGAGAGCCAGAACTCGGGAATGCCCTTGACATCGGTTTGTTCGGTCTCTTCGGCCTTATCCTGCTCCATGGCCTCCTCCTCCTCTTCCTCGTCCTCATTGCGCTGCTCGCCGACCTTGACCTCGTCTTCGGTGGGCTCCGCAAGACCATTGACAATCTTGGCGCGTTTCTCGTAGAGCGGCGTGAATTTCTTGAAGTACTTCTTCTCAAGCTCCAAGACTTCCTTTTGGAATTCGGCCTCGAGCTGGGAGTGTTGCTTCTGGATGCCTTTGAGACCTGCGACGCGTTTCCGGACGGGCGCTGGGAGGGACTCGACGTAGCCGGACGAGCGGCCGACGAGGCCACCGAGTTTTGCCTGCATCATGGAGATGAGAGCGGGATTCTGGGCGAGCAAGCCGGCGGCGGCGGCCTTGTCAAAATCCTCTGTGGGCATGGTTGTCAGCGATGGTTCGTTCGCTTGACGCGGCACGACGCGAATGGCGGTGTGTGGGGATTGTGGGCAAAATGCAGATGTTGGATGTAGAAGGAGAAAACTCACCCTCTTTGATGCTGCCAATGCCGGGCGCTTGAGCGCGCGACGAGATGGGAGCAGTGCTCGCAGGGGTGTTTTGAGGCGTTCTATTGGAGAGAATAGCGTTAGCCATGAGTGAAGATCGGGCGCAGTGAGGAAGGAGCGAGATGGGCGGTCTTACGGAGCAGTCATGTCGAGTTTTCTGTTCTTAATGGGCTCGGCCATGTTGAGCAAAAAAGCGACAGGGAAACGGCTTGCGGTTGGGAGGGGAGAAAAGTGCGTGGAGGGAGTTGAAGTGAGTGTTGAAAGCACTAGGAGCCACAGCAGTTTTTCAAGGTCCAACCAGTTCGGCTTTCCCTGTCGAGAGTAGCGCGCAGAGTCTAGTATTTACGGTGCGTCTGTAAGTGCGACTGAATGAGGTAAGATGGTTGAGGTTGTGTGTGTGGCGCGCCGACAAGCACACAAGTCAATCACGTCCGCCAGCGCCGCCGTGTGCAACATCGAAAAGAAAAATTAAATGACGAGCCCACAAGCTACACTTTGCCACGGGCGCGTATCGCCTTGCTCAGCCGATGGCGTGCGCGCTTGCGAGAGCAAACATGGCTGAAATACTCCTAATCATCGAGTGCAATCAGAATTTGCCTCGTAACCATTGTTTGCTTCAATGAATCTTCTGTTCTTGGAAATCGCGCGCTCTGACACTCACTCGCTCTGACTCTCGATTTATCAGACCGGCCATCGGGTGCAAACGCTTACCGTCGGTAAAGTTATGGGATTGTGATGAAGATTCCCGGATTGCATACGAGGCTGACGACCGGAGTACCTGCAGCGAACCGTTGAAAAAAGGTGACCCAGTATATCAAATGAATTGTTTCTATTTCGAACAGGCCATATCTGTCCAATCTACTCCAATGCAATCTGGCGGGCTTGCCGTCACATTCGGGTATCTGAAGCCAAAATAAGGTAGCCACCTCAAACCCGCACCAAAACGCCCTGGCGGCAATCAAACACGCTCAGCTCGCCTCCCTCAGCCGCTCCAGCACAGCCTTGAGCCTGTCCGTGAACTGCACGAAGACGTCCCTGCCCTCCTCGCCCTCGAACGCCTCCGTATCAACCTTCTGGTTGAAGAGGATGAACTCGCCAACGGCGTCCACCAGCGGCTCCAAGCTGCCATCAGGCATGTAGCGCTGCACGGCGCGGCGCACGCCGGTGCTCAGGCAGAGGTTGCCCAGCAGCACGGCGAGATAGCCGTAGGCGACGTTGGTCTGCGAGGCCTGGATGGACTCTGCGTCGGCGGCGCGGCCGCGCGCCTCGATGAACAGCCGCACCGCGCCCGCGAGCGCCGCCTCCGATCCGGCGATCACGGCCTGCCGCGCGCCGTCGCTCCACTCCGCGAGGTTGATCAGCGCGCCCAGCGCCAGGATCAGCCGGTCCAAGTTGGACAGGTGCTGCTCTTCGTCGGCGGCGCTCGACAGCGAGCCAAAGCGGGTCGTGATTGACGCCAGGAGTGGCTGGGCGATGGCGGGATTGGCGAAGGGAGCGCACGCTCGAGGGTTGTTGTTGGTTAGGTTGAGCGTGAGACGGAGAGCTAGAATCTCCACGTCGCCCGGTAGTGGCTCGGCGGCGGAGAGAATGGTCGTCAAGATGCTCGCTAGAACCCTTAAATGCGAGTCCGTCCATCCTAGTTTCTTGGCCTTAGAAGACGGAACGAGAGAACTTGACTCTAGTGTTGACAGTACGGCCTCCAGCAGAAGAATGTCCGTTTCTCCATCTTTGCCACTTTTGTAACCTTGCAGGCCTGCATCTCCGCATGCTAGTAGGCGACCGATTGTTGCGCCATCTAGAAGTATCTCCTGACTACCAAGTTCACGGAGGCGGCGCACAAGTAACTCCATGGTCTTTGATGCAATCAGACGAGGATAAACCTTTGTAGGCTTCCCCGGTGGCCATAGTGAGCTCTGTTGAATCTTGGCTTCGAGATCCAAAACCGACATCTGGGCAATTTTCGACATGTTTGCCTTACGATCCTTGATCATGTGCTTAACGTCTCTGCCCTCATAATCAAGCAACGAGGTTATACGGTTGAAACACTCGGAATCGCGAAACCTTGTCAGGAAGTCCATGCTGACACCACCAGTGATCAAGAGGCCCACGGCGGCTGCCGCAGCGAAGTTGAACCAGGTCTCGTCGGTCTTGGAGCAGTTCTCGACAACCTGATAATCAAGGCCGTGATCAAGACAGCTCGTTACGGCTTCCTTATCGCATAACTTCATAGCAAGTTCGACTAGCGCGCTTCGCTTCGCCGATAGTGAATCGAATCCCTGACCGGCGACTTCGTTAACAAGAGCCTCCAAATCCTGTAACAACCGACGCTTGGTGCCGGCTGCTCGAAGGTCGTGTACACTTCGTGGTTGTGCTCGCTGACTGTCGTCCTCGTCCTCTTCTTCATCTATGCTCATCTGCTGGCCCTGCGACGAATTCGCCGTTGGCAGGATACCCATTTCTTCAGCTAACATGTCAAACGCATCTTCTTCGGTACGCTCTTCCAGGTAAGAGCGCTGCTGAGCATAAGTGACTTTCGCCGAAGATTTCGTATATGTTTCTGATTGTTGACTGCTACGTTCTCGATGCAGTGCTGGAGGAGCCATGCGATCTAGTGCGGGCTCAGAAGGCGGAATCTCTATGAACTCCGTGGGTTCTTCGTCCTCATCATCCTCATCGTCTTGATTATGTTCATCGTAATCCATGGCAGGAGCTGCGTCCTTTAACAAGTCGACAAGCCGGCTGCGACTTCTTCTATCATACTTTGCGCTTTCCGAAGTGGACTGCGTTAACCTTGCAAGCTTGCGACTGCTTGAGAGGTCGAGTCCGGATATGGGAAGCTCACTTGGACTTCCTGAGGGACCAGAAGAAGTAATTAGCTTCTTCCACATGTCCTTTTGGCGTGGTGTTACAGCACCGCTTCCCAACGCTGATCTTGGGGAATCGATGGCTCTCATCGGAGGTGTGCTAGGTAAGAAATCCAGTTCCACGGTTGGCTCGGGAGTTGCTGATGAAACCGCTGGAGAGCTTTTCGGGTCAGAATCAGGATCGGACATCATTGCATGAAGCATGCTTGGCGCGGAAACTCCTTTGACAAGGGGTTTCTTAGACTTCGGTAATGATACTGCAGGTTTCTTTTGGCGCGGCTTCTTTGTAGCATGAGCTGAGGACTCCGCGTTCGCCTGCAATGACCGCTGCTTAAGCATGGAACTAGTTTCCATGCCATCGACACTGCCGCCTTTGTAATTCTCTCGGAGTTCTGCCTGTATCTGCTCCATCACGTCGCCAGTGTTGTTTATGGCCGGAATAGGAGCTGTAACCGATCTCTTGCGCTTCCTAGAGCTTTCTGTGTCGGACTTTGAAGTATCCGTCGTCTCTCTCGAGCTAACGCCTTCTCTTGTAGAACGACCAGCATTCTCAAGTTTTCTCTTCGCGCTCGGTCGAGGGCTTTTCGCTTTGCGCGGAGTGTCGTCATCCGATAGAGGAACGTCGAAAATCGCCTCGTCGTGTACTTTACGGGGGGATGGTCGAGTAAGCTTTCCGCCACCAAGTCTCTGACTTTCTTTCGATGGCGATGAGCGCGTCGCAGTATCGTCCGAAGCCGTGACACCGACTAGCTTGGGTTTTTCGGGCGACGCATCGAAGTCCCAGAGGGTATTGGATTGGCTTCGGGCCGCCTTGCCATATGTTGCCACTTTCCGGCGCTGGAAAGGGAGGTCGAAGGTGGCCATGACGAGAGGAGGCTCCAACGACCAGCAGCTTTAGTTCTCGAGATCAAGAATGTTGTATCATTTCCGAGGTGGTGGCAAAGTGAGATCGGCGTCGTTGTCTCTGAGGCAACAAGGATTACTTCAGATGGCCGTTCAAACTTGAGGCCAAACAAACTACTGATAGAGAGATGCAGGAGAAGCGTGTCAATGCGCAAGTGACGCGCGATACACTCAGAATGACTTCACCGGTGGAAGCGACAGAAGGAAACAATTTGTTGAAGGGGACGCGAAAACAGAGGCCCAGGCGCAATGCCAGGTTGGGCCATCGAAACCCGGCTATTGGGTGATTGGAGGGGTCCCGATGTTCTCACCGAGCCGCCGGACTCTACTGTATTGAAGTTGTCAAACCCTGCCAGAGCATCTTTCACCTGGCTACGCAGAGAATTAACGTTCGGTCAGAAGTTTGGAAGCTGATATCTTCAAGAATGCCGTAGCTTAAGACCACGTCTAATCTTACCCTCATTGTCCTCTTGTCTAGCTACTTTGACCGCTGCAAATTCTGAATTCAACCCTTCTCAAGCTCCAGCATGGCATCGACCTTTGAAGCACCGGCGCCGGCGAAGTTCGTGGGCCCAGAATATCGTCCACAGGAAGAAAAACCCACGGCGACAGTCTCAACCGAGGTGGAACGTCCCAATGTCCACATTCTGCCTCAGACGCCGCAATTGATAGCACTCCTCACGTAGGTACCCACCCTTACAGAGCGTAGACGGAACATTGCAGCTGAAGCGGGGCGTACCCAGCATGATCAGAGACAAAAACACCAAAAGGGCCGACTTCATCTTCTACTCAAACAGAATCATTCGATTGCTGGTCGAAGAGGGATTAAATCATTTGCCTACCGTTGAGCACACCATCACTTCCCCTGTCGGCCGAACTTATCAGGGCTTGAAGTTCGAAGGCAAGATATGCGGCGTGTCCATCATGCGAGCGGGGGAAGCTATGGAGCAGGGTCTTAGAGACTGTTGCAGGTCCGTCCGGATTGGTAAGATATTGATTCAGAGAGACGAGGAAACATCCAAGCCAAAGCTATTCTACGACAAACTGCCAGAAGACATATCGAATCGATGGGTGCTGTTGTTGGATCCCATGCTTGCCACAGGTTCGACGGCGAACTTCTTTCGTTCGAGTAAGCGTCCAAGACTAACAGCGTATAGGCGGATCTGCCCTGATGGCTGTTGACGTTTTGATATCCAAGGGTGTTCCCGAAGATCACATCCTATTTCTAAATCTAATTGCATCGCCTGAAGGAGCAGAGAACTTTGCACAAAAGTATCCCAGGGTCAGAGTTGTGACAGCGTTTGTAGACCAAGGCCTGAATGAACGCAAGTACGTTTATTTTATTCACATACACGTCAATCCAGTAATGCTAATCATCCAAAGCTATATTGTTCCGGGGTTGGGAGACTTTGGTGACAGGTTTTATACGATATAACGTTGCCACTGAAGCAAAAGTTAAGTCAAGCCTGCGATCGCTGTGTAGGGTTGTTGGCATCTATTGTCAATTAGGCATATGAACTAGGTTCAAGACAAATCTAGCTCACCATATAAGATGGCATGCGCGAGAATGTGAAGACTTAAGCGACGCATAGCTCGAGCAATGCCATGGTTGTTTTTCATCGTTGGCTCTTCTGCGGCAAGGTGAATCCGAGAGACTGGTAATGAGTATAATGCTCATTCTGCGTCATCGTACTCAGCTTCTCCGTCCACCTCATCCTCAACTACAAAGCCATCGTCTGCATCGTAACCACCGCCTCCGCTCTCTTCTGCCGTGCCCTTGCCTCTTGCCGTCCCGCGATATCCAACCTCTTGTTCCACGTGCGCATAGTCTGTTGTCTCTGGAGCATCTCCGCCACCCTGGTTGACTGCCTCAGCAGCATCGACCCAGTTTGCGTAGACGTCGACGGCTTGGTCGAGGAAGGTTATGGGACATTGATGCGACTGACCGCAAACTTTGCACGAGGCATAGCCGATGCCTGCTTTTCTGTCCAACTTGACGGTGACGGACTTCTCGTGATTGCAGAAGAGGCACTGAAACACTGTCGGCAACTGTTCCTTCTTCTTAGGCCCCATGGGCTTTCGAGCTGACTTCTTGCGCTTTCCCTGCAGTGAGACGTGAGTGGCAGACTTCGATAAACTTGGAGAACTCTAGCCCACCATTTTGGAAGAGTCTCAGAGCTTCAAACCCGCTGGGAGCTATATGCGCCGGGACTCAGACTTGTTGTTGGAGAAAGTACGCTGGCCGTGTGGAAGATTCTGAGTTGAACTGCCAGAGGGTTGAGTTGAGCGGAAAACAAGCCACCACCGCCACCTGCCTGCAATGTTTAGAGTATCGTATCGTATGCGAGATAAATCGGAAGGCGAACATAACCACACACCGGGGAAATCTAGCAGCCTCGCTTCCCCAGCCTCGGTCAGAAGCAGCAAAAGCTAAACAAGATTAGCCGGCTGATCCTTGCGTTGCTCTAATATATACGGTTCGGCTGGCTGCCAAAATCCCTCAGCGTTCTGATAATTTTCATCCAACTTGCTTCACAATGGCAACAGCACCGGCGCAAAACGGTGATCTCACCGGATTGCTAGGAGAAATCCTTGAGAGCGTTAAGCAATTGCGTGCCGAGAACTCAGAACTGGCCTCTGCCATAGATCAGATTAATGGAAGAGTCAACATCCTTGCCAGCGTCAAAGAAGTCAAAACACGTAAAGATCTCTATTAGTATACCAATGCGACAGTCACTGATAATATTACCAGCGGCGACCGAGAAATTGAATCCGTTTAATGTCATCCATACGCATGCCAACCATTTAAAAGCTGAAGAAAGGCCTCAGACTCCAGAATCGGTTCAAAGGCCACCAACAATCAATGAACAGCAAGCTCCAATTCCAGATGGAACGCCTTCGCCGTCAGCACGAAAGTATCCGGCCTTCACTTCAAAGATCATACTAACATCCTATCCAAATCAACCAGGCGTAGATCCGTGCCCAATGAGCTGGGGAAATCCTAACCCAGAAGAGCGCGGCCCTGTCGTTGTGTCAAGACATCGAAGCACCATAGGCCGACGGAATGCTGTTGGAGCTCACGGAGGGTCTTATTCCATCTATCATGCTCTAGCCGTCGCCAGCAAGAATCTTGATATCGATCATAAGCCCGACTTCACCAACACGGAGCCAGCAGTGAAAATCGGTCCATTCCCGCAATGGAGCGACCCCAAGAAAATTGTCTCTATGGACCCTCTGGGTCATTTGGCACCATGGCTATTCAATGCTTATATTGATGAAGAAAACGTAGAAATTCGACCCACTATTGCCATCACTAAGGCTCACATGAAGCTTCCTGAGTTGGAGAACAGCGTCAGAACTGGTCGATTGGTCCCTGATGGCAAAATTTGTCTAAACGAAACAGGTGAACTCTCCGTCACCAAGGTAGCCGTCGAGCCGGTATGGTATCTACCAGGTGTGGCAGAACGCTTTGGTATCGACGAACCAACTCTACGACGGTGCCTATTCGAGGAAACGGGAGGTTCGTATCCAGAGCTCATCACACGAGGAGATATGAAGCTCTTCCTACCACCAATCGGCGGTCTTACAGTTTATATATTTGGTGATCCTGCGCGAATGTCGGATCCCAACCGGCGATTGGCCCTTCGCGTGCACGACGAATGCAATGGTAGCGACGTGTTTGGCTCGGACATATGCACGTGCCGTCCCTACTTGATCTTCGGCGTCGAGGAAGCAGTGAAGGAAGCCCAAAAGGGTGGCTCAGGCGTCGTTATCTACTTCCGCAAGGAGGGTCGAGCCCTCGGCGAGGTCACGAAATACCTTGTTTACAACGCACGCAAGCGTGGGACGGATCGCGCAAGCGAGTACTTCCAGCGGACCGAGAATATTGCCGGCGTGAAGGATATGCGATTCCAGGCTCTGATGCCGGATATTCTGCACTGGTTGGGCATCACCAAGATCGATCGCATGTTGAGCATGAGCAACATGAAGCACGACGCCATCGTCGAGCAAGGCATTCCCATTCATGAGCGAGTGCCGATTCCGGATGAACTCATTCCAGAGGATAGCCGGGTGGAGATTGACGCAAAGATACATGCGGGATACTTCACAACGGGAAAGATTATGAACATGGATGAGCTGGCTGAAGTTCAAGGACGGGCGTGGGACGATGTGGATGTAAGTGCCGTTCCCAAAGTTGCCATGTACTCATCGCTAAGTTCTCGTCACAGCACTGAAGTGAAACTTGGAACCAGTCGACATGAACTGCGTTGCCTTGTCTAAGGATCTTTTGCTCTTGTGACGGACATAGACTAGCTTTTACAGGCGTTCTCGTAGGACCTTATTTGACAGCTGCAAACCTTGGATTCTGTCGGAAGTCATCCGCACTGGCCCGTTCAACCAATCCTGAGAACAGTAACTGGCGCCAGCTCTTTCACTGGTTGCTCCTCTGCCAATAAACAGGAACAGTAATGATCATGACTGAGATTTATCTGCTTTGACGTGTCATTCCGGCAGTCGTCCACCGTTGTCTCGGTAGATACCGGACTTCGTCCCATCTCGCGTGGGACCGTCCGGAGAACCATGAATTCAAGAAAGACGATGTCTAGAGCCCAAAGAACATGTGTTCGTGTGTGGTAGTACAGGTATAGCAGGCATCTTTGGAGTCATTAGATCATGTTGGGGATTTTCATGCCGCCTCCACCTCTTAACATGTAAATCGAAGTGCGGAGGCATCACCCGTTGAAAATTCTGGCCCAAAAGCCTCCACCCAACCCGCCAATCCGCAGCCTCGAAATACTGCAATACGGACGCACAGTGCAGGCCTCCCGCATCCGCAGGACGGCTGTCGCGTGTCAGCGCCTTAGTTGGCAGTAGGGCAGACGTGTTTACGGCCCATCGAGACGTTGGATCCGAGCAATACAGGGACCTCCCTGGACCGCTGTAAAAGGATCAGAAGAGCCCAACTCAACTCTAGCTACAGCTGACTGACTTTACTCCCCTTCTTCGCCTTCGGCTTGAGGGATTTTGTATAGACACTTCAAAAGCTTTTTCACTGTCATTCCCGAATCTTCTATCTCATCTCGTTCTACATTACACTGTAGGCCATTCGCCTCCCCCTATTCCGAAACCATCTCCCGTCACCAGACGTAGTGTAAAGACTCCTTAACCCCTTCGACATATCTTATATATCCTTATTAATCTCGCCCCTTGGTACTCATCTCTGGACGAAAGAATTTGTATTCACATCTAAAACTCGCCTGTTATCTCCAGATTGCAATAAACCCTGGCAAAGGTCCGCAAACTTATCACGGGCTCGTCGTTGACTACGTCAGTCGGATCTTTAAATCCCTCATCCCACCTGCGCCACGATCGACCTTCAGCAGATTATATATCAAGAGATAGGGGAGGCTTAGCTTTAACCTCCTCGGAAACTCCCGCTTCTCCCAACATGTACTTCCACCTCGGAATGTCACAACGACGCTCCTCCTCCTCAGGGCATTATCCGCTCACACCACCAACCTGTGCTCCAGTTTCTCTTAACACCTGTACCTCATCAGTAGAGAAGCACGAGACCAAAGGTGACAGCGCCTCGGCAATGCTCTCCAAAATGGCCTGCGGTCGCTCAAGTCCAACACACCGTTCGCCAATCACACCACCACTAGAGGAGCCATGGTCAGACAAGCAACACGAACCACAGACCCACTGGTCGAGACAGAGCAGCTATGTTTCGTTTCCGGACTTCGAGTTGTACTACCAGGGGTGCGAAGAGCAGCCCGAGGAGATCCCAGCATGAGTGACTGTCAACCACGACGACGGTCTATTTGACTGTGAGGTGAAGACGACATCCTTCAACAAACCAACTGTTGGTGGAGCGGAGGCGGAGCATCGGAAACTTACGACCAGACGATTTATGAAGTAATGATGGCATGAAGCGATATAGACTTGGACTCGTAACCTCAGGGGTCGAGTGGGAAGGGCGGATGAATGAACAGCATAGCCCGCAAGCATTTGGCAAGACGGTATTGCCAGTATATTGGGCGGAAGCGAGCGTTGAACCAGTCTGACATATTTGTCGATAGTGTGAACTAGATGATACCGAACGCAGAGTTGCGGCTGTAGATAAAAGTATTAAGTAATATTCAACTATGATCCATCACGTAGCAACTCCAGAGCTAAAGGTGAAAATATTTGTTGACAGCTCGACCGATCCTAGGGCTGGAGTTTTGAATTGGGTCTTCGATGGGTTGGAATGACGGCTGGTCAAAGGGTGCTCCTATTAACGAAAGAGGCTGCTTCTACTGCCGAAGAGCATCCCCATGGACCCACTGACTTTCATCACCATTGGATCCGGATGGTGAAGAAGCCATCTCTAAAATTTCAGTACTTTTCGGCCTACTCTAGAATACGGTTGCCATGTTGAACATACTTTCCAAACTTGTCCCGTCAACGCCTTGTTGAAATGCTTCCGATGTTGAAACGCCTCCACCCACCGTCGGCACCCAGTTTGTTCAGTACAAGATTCTGGTACGGATGCAAGAGCTCAGATCCTCCAGATTGTGATACAGATCCTTGATTTCATCTTGGCCCACATTACTGATATCCGCCATAAGGTACGCGACATCACCACGGGAATCGGTCATCTGCTTGTCGACGTTGTGGTCCGCGATGATCTCGTTCACCTTCCGCAGCACTCCTGGCACGTTCTTATGGATGTAGATGACTCGAGCATGGCTCGGTTCGTCGATGGTTAGGCTACGCAGCGCGACCTCAGGCATGTTGACAGCGCCGAGCGTGGTGCCTTCATTGACATAGCGACTCAGGGCGTTCGCAACCTCGACGCCGATTGCAGACTGTGCTTCTTCAGTGCTGCCGCCGATGTGTGGCGTCAGGATCAAGTTCTTGAGGCCCCGTAGGTCGTCCACCCATGCATTCAGCGACTTGTCGAAGTAGTCGCCGTTGCCGCTTGGCTCGTGGGGGTAGACGTCCAGCGCCGCTCCGGCGATATGGCCTGTCCTCATGGCGTTGACTAGCGCTGGGATGTCCACAACGCTGCCACGAGAATTGTTGATTAGATATGCACCCTGCCGCATGTGCTCGAACTGTGCTTTTGACATCATGTTCTTCGTCTCTGGAAGTTCGGGCACGTGGAGTGTTACGAAGTCTGCTTGTTCAAGCAACTTGTTGAGAGAGCTGACTTGCCGGGATGTGCCCATTCCCATCAGCGGTATGACATCGTAGTAAATGACCGTCATACCGAGGGCTTCTGCAAGCACAGAAAGCTGGGAACCAATGTGTCCATACCCAACAATACCAAGCGTCTTCCCACGGACTTCCCAACAACCGCTTGAGACCTTATTCCAAGTTCCACGATGTAGTTCAGCTGAACGATCGGTCAATTGCCGTGCCAGTGATATTATCTCGGCGAGTGTAAGTTCGGCGACGGAGCGAGAATTCGAAAATGGTGAATTAAAGACGCAGATGCCTTGGGTAGCGGCAAATTGAAGGTCGACCTGGTTTGTGCCAATGCAGAAGCAACCGATGACGATGAGGTTCTTTGCGTGTTTGAGCACGTTCGCAGTGAGCTTAGTCTTCGACCGGATCCCAATAACGTGCACATCTTGAATCTTCTCAATCAGCTGATCTTCTGGCAAGCTGGTCTTCAGAGTCTCCACTTGGTATCCCTGCTGTCGTAGTATATCTTGACCGGTCTTGTTCACATTCTCGAGCAGTAGCACCTTGATGTCTTGAGTTGCAAATGGCTTCAGATTCTTGGTGGCAACCCGGGTGAGAGCCGGGAAGTATGAATTCGGCGAATGGAAGTTTAGGCTTGGACTGGTACCTATGCCATTCTGCCAGCTGTTGGAGACGGAGCGAGAGACCTTATCGACCCGGGGAACTTCAATCTCTTGAGGTGGTGACATTGTTTTTAAACGTTCAATCGAAGTCTTGAATCCGGTTCTTTTCACCCACCGGGTGGGAAGAACGGTGGCTTGAAGCGGGATTGAAAACCAGGAAAACGCACGATTTGAGAGTGTAGTTCTTTCGCTGGAGGGAATTTCACACGGTGTAGCTCTGAGAAAAGATCAGAGACTGCTGTAAGAGAAGATGGTATTTAAGACTGGTTCGCAATTGCAATGTTCAATCATTTTGAGTCAGCGAAGAAAAGTTCACCCAAGCTAAACCGGATGACGCCGATGCTCGAGGTCTAACGCCACTCACCAGCGTAACTGTGGAATGCTGGTACATCGGACGACTTTTGATCCCACGGTACATAGATCTTTTTATATTGTGATCACAGTGAGTGCTATTGGAATTCACCTAATTTTATATTTCTAGGGAATTTAGAGGCATTGATGAGCTGAGATCAGAGGAGCTATGCTTGACAACTACGTCATCGAGCCCAAGCGCGCTTCATAAGCAAGAGAGGCACAGTTTGGCTGGTTTCAGCCTTGTTCTTCGAAGTTTTACGCACATGGGACGTTAGTCTTGATTCTATTTATGCGTCTAATGATAAATCTATGGGTATCACTGCCCGCTCAAAAGTACATCCAAACAAATGCAGTCCATTGCCATTTCATACGCACTAACACCGTTCTTTAATGCGATAGTTTCCTCAGCTTATTTGTCTCATACGATGCAACCAGCGCTGCCAGAGCTCCGATAAACAAGCAGACTGCAATGGCGTTGGGTCCATCGGTCGAATGATGTTCGTCTGGATGGGCATGTTTTGCAAGCTCGGGACTTTTGCCTGGTTCTAGTATACTGAATATCGCCCAGCTAATAAACGTTCCGATGAACTGTGGGAGAGTGGTGAACATATTAAGCACACCTAGATAGACACCTGCGAGGTTGCCATCTTTATTCGATGGTGTGGGCTTCGTCTCCAGGAGTGCAGAACGGTGAGAAGCGTCCAGATCGACCAAGTCACGGTCCTTCGTGCGCACGTGTCCATTCGAGCTGTTTGGTTCAGAGAGCTTATTGATCTCCATTCCCATAAATGTAAAAGGAGCCCAACAGCTGAGAGCCCACGGAATGCCACACATAGCTACGATCACTGTTGCAGCTCGAAGCGAGGTAACGAATGGTGCCATAACCATCGATGCAGCGAAGATGATATGCGAATAGGTCCACGCTGTCAAGAGGGTTGGTTTGTACCTGTCTGCTTCAAGAAGAAGCCTTGCCAGGTTCGCTGGTGGCCGAGGTGTGAATTCGGGTGCTTCTTGTTCTGGTGATTCAACAAACCAGGGGATTATTACAGAGCCCGCGAATGTGACGATTGAGAATGCCACCAGCGAAAGACTTCCGATTCGGCCAACTTGTCCAAGAGTATCCGGGTGGTCGCGTACTTCTTGAGGCGCGTTGTATCGCAGGTAAACTTCGCCAATGAACTGTGTCGTATAGAATAAGAACGGAAACCATCCGATCCAGCTCCAGAACTGGATCCTGCAGATTGCATTGATTCGACTCGGCAGATGCAACGCAGTGGTGAGAATCTTCGTGAACATGTCGACCGCACCCTCCCGCTTATGTTGTTCCTCGTCCTTCTCACTGAGTACGAGCATCCTCTCCTCTACCGCCCAGCATGTCAACCCGACCGTAGCGCAAAGGAAGAAGGCCGCGACCACGGTTAACCTCTTGAATTGCGTGTCTCCGATGGAATTTCCGAACAACTTTCCTAAATCCATGGCTCCAGCGACGTAGCCTATCAAATGCCCCACCGCAACCATTCTACTCGCCCATGCAGAGCCCAGTTGTTGTTTCGAAGCAGGTAACGTATCCACAATCAGGCTTCTTGTACTTGCCTGCACAGCGTTTATCGCAAAGTCCACACCGTAGATACTCAGTACCGCAAGCGCAATTGCTATGGGCCTCCTGGTATGATCATCTTTCACAAAGGCACTCAGAATCTCTGTCGTGAATCCCAGTATCAAAAGGCAAATGCTGACAATGACCGTGCCTAGCAACATGAAAGGACGTCTTCGGCCGAATCTAGACGTTGAGCGATCGGCAATAATGCCTACGATGGGTTGCATTATTAGGCCGGAAAGAGGTCCGGCAATCCAAACGAGAGACACTCGAGACTTCGTCAAGCCCAGGTTTAGGAGGTAAGGGGTGCAATAGGTCATTTCGATTCCCCAGGTGAATCTGTGAAGGGGTTTAGCATTCTTGGACATGTAATTGGAAATGAAACTACTCACTGAATTCCCACGAGGCTTGCTGTTAGCAGTGCCATACGTGTAGACTCGGACGCGCCTTTGACAGTCGCCGCTCCTCCAGATGACACACCAACAGCCATTACGCCGACTGCCATCTTCCCAAGTCGTAGGTTTTGATGTCTCGGCAGGTCACGGAAAGGCCATGAAGGGCTCAAACAAAGCAGTGAAAGGTTCAAACGAGCGTGTATAGAAAGCGAAGAGAAGAATTCAAGAGAGTGATCCTAACCTTGTCGTTGGCGTACGTTGGAATGTCGCTAAGGTGGCACTGGGAACCTTAAAAATAGGACCAGGGATTAGCCACCTCTAGCTACTTTAATTTTCAGGAGCTGGTGGCATGCAGTGTAATTAAAAGCACAGCCTCTCCAAACAGAAAATTTGGGTTGCGAAGCAAATGTGTGGAGAGGCTGATGTTGAATTGAAGTACTGTAACGCTGAAGCATTCAGTGTGGTCACTCTGCATCCTACTCTGAATTGCTTATTTCTATTCGGTTGCCAGCATAATTGGCGTCAATCGATGGCTTTAGGAAATTCCCGTGTTATCGTCACTTCCCGAAAGTAACGGAAGTCAAAGTTCTGAGGATTCACTAACCAGCACATTAACGAGTATGACAAACGTGAAGTAAAGCGTACGAAGCCACGATACTTGCTGCACCTCCTGTCGCTGGAGATGAATCTGATTTGGTACGAACGACACTGTTTGAAAGGAAGGCAGCCTCTGTTTCTAGATCCACCCCGAATTGAAAGACCAAACGTCTACAATCATAAACCTTACATCAATCCATCTCGTCATTGTGCTGTTTATTCTTACCAGTCCGGACACACGTGAACTTGAATCCATTCCAGACTTCATCAGAAGGCAGGATCTCCACCCTCGCTCGATCCGTAGAGCATTGCATCCCATAGCATTGTGCTGACTCTTTTGTCTATTTCCTAGCATTCACTGGACTGACCGTCATCCATTACATGACTGTACACTTGCTGCCGCCAGCTGGTTCGTTCGGGTTTTGAGACTTCTCAATCTCTTTGATCATGAGCTCGAAAGCCGCCGCTACGTTCTCGTCGAACCGCGCACTGGCTTCAATCCAACCGCATTTGAATTCCTCGCCTAGTGCTTTGCCTTGCGCTTCCGAAACTTGGCGCTGTTCCGGTCTCAAGTCTCGTTTGTTGCCAACGATGACCATGGGAACCGTTTCCGCTCCCAGATGATTGAGAATCTTGTCCCTGATTATCCGCACCATCTCAAAGCTCTGCTTGCTCCCGACCGAGTAGACCAACATGTAGCCATGAATACCAATAAAGTGTTTCGAGTTAAGGATACTGTACTCATCCTGAATTCGAAGGTCAGTTGTACTCACTCGGCTGCAACCCGATGATCTTATCCTTGGATGGATTTTACCTGGCCTGCCGTGTCTATGATCTCCGTGGCGAAGTCTTGACCCTTAACCCGTATCACCTTACTGAATGTGTTCTCGATTGTTGGGTAGTAGCTCTCAACGAAGTGGCCATCGACGAACTGTACGGTTAGGGATGATTTGCCTAAGACTCGGGTTAGTGTTTGAGGCCGCATACTTTCGACGTTTGCCCGCCATCTTACCAACGGAGCGGCTGCCGACCAAGGCTAACTTGCGCTGTTTCGCATGCGTAGGCATTCTGTGTCAAAGATGGTGTGTGTAGAAGAGGGCAAAGTGCGGAGCGTGAAGATCAAAAGCAGCCTTGTGGTGCCTAGCTCGGTGAAGCGGAAAGCCGTTGTTGGTGACGGGAAACTGGATGGAGCTTTGAACCAAATCAAGTCCCTTCGTCAACAGTGCAGCTTAGCCATTGTGTTATTTACAAGGCTGGACTTGTGTTGGATTCACTACAGGCGAAGTGAATATCGTGTTTTAATACCGACCCCACATACGACATATCGCTTAGATTTCGCTCCGGAATTCGAGCAATCGAGTCCCTTGGGCACGATCTGCGTAGTTCTCTGGAAAAGAACTATTTCAGAGAATGGGACACATCAGATGGTCTAAATGGAAAAGAAGAACAGGGCTCCTACAAAGTTCGGGTGGTCACCAACACATGGATCCCCTGCGGCTTTGCATGATGCAGCGTGAATACAAATGGCTTAGAGCCGTGCAGTATCATTCACTTCGAGATCAGGTGGAGAAAGTAGTAACCAAATTGTTGTCATTCCCTGATTGTGTTCGAAATCAGTTGGCTCTGACTGCCTGGATTTTGCCCTGGAACCCATCGCCAGCACCATATCATCTCCAGACAAGATATGATAACGCCAGTCCCATGCCTTGAATTCTGAGCGTTCACTTCGTGCCATGTCGTTATGGAAGTGTCCCAGCCATCACCAAAGCCCATGTCGTATCAGTGAAATATCCTCATCCCACTCATCACTGCAATCTTGCCAGGAAAACCCAAGGAAAGCCCGAAAACCTAAATGTCCTCGATGTCCACGTCACTTGCCTCAGAGCCACTGCGGTCCTCGTCGAATTCAAAGCCGATGCCTTCGTTGTTCTCGTCGCCATATGTGTCCGTTTCATTAATCTTCGCATTCTCTGGCAGCTCGCCGTATGCTTTGAGACTGCGGGCCTCATCGGCGGAGTACTTCATCAAGACGTCGCCTTTGCCATCTTGATATTCGCGCAGTGAGAGGAGAATAATGTCGCCCTGGTTGATCCACACTGCCACGTTGTTAGACCATGCTTCTTGCAACTGAAATGCTTAGGGAGTCATGCCTTTCTTTCTCAGCTTGCCACGGATATGAGCTAGTCGTATCGGACCATCGAAGCACTTGGCCTCCAAGCGACCGTTCCCAAGCATTTTGATCACTTGTGCGTACTCTGTTCGCTAAGGTCAGCGCATGATCGTCGTAGCCTCGTGTGAACTGAACATGCCTTGCCCATCCTCTTTAAACACCAACTCTCGCTTTTCATTATCGTTCTCGTTCTTGCCTCGACGTCGGTTTTTGCCACCCTAAAGTCGCACATATCAGCCTACTCTGCTGAAAGAGAACGAAAGTCGGCGTAGAGCAAGACGGCGGCTTACCTTTCCCTTATTCTTAGGCATGCTGAACTTCTCTCAGATCTTGTTTATGTTGTTTGATGCTTGTGTAAACTTCACAGATTGTAGGTTTTGACTCGTTTGTGTTGGAGAATCACAGTTTATGTCAGTCGAAGAGAATACTGGGGTGGGATTCGATCGTGGCGTGGGAGGCGTTCGGTCGATAAATCCAGTCATAACCACTTAATCTAGTTACCGAAGATTTCCCGCTGGTGTCAGGGCGACTGGAATATCTTTGTACTTCTGAGGACACTCTTCATTCCCATCCTCGTCTCTCACCTATTCAATGAACCTCTCCCACTTCTTAACATCTGTGCGACATGATGTTCAGTACGAGTGAGCAACATTGGAGGGCTGATTCGCAGCCCCGAACAATTCTTCTCGACAATGCCGTCTCTCCCTCACTGCGACAAACTCAAACCCTCATTCAGAAAGCGATACAACAGCTTTCAGTGCATTTACCATAAAGAGCATGCTATCGGCTTTCCGGCGGTCCAGATTGTCAGCAATATAAACCACCCCAAGAGCACTGAGGTCACAAGACGATGGGAAACTAGGGACAAGAATGCTCTATGGTGGAATGTGCTGTGCTCGCAGACCGCTCACCCGAAGGGTTTCTTGAGGTCATGGTTTTCTAGGAGAGTCCGCAGTGGCTTCCGGGAAGAGCTAAAGATGAGGAACATGGATGTAAACTGGAAACCCATACAGACTACGCCAGGTGTGGAGACTGCGGCCCTTCTTACTGGCTACATGCGTATTCAAATCTCGACTAATTTGACGGAGCTCAAGTACTCCAAGATACGCGAGGACTGCGGTAAAACTATCGACGAACTTTTAGTGCGGTTCCGTCCACAGCAGGTTGGCAATAAGTCTGCCAGATCCGAAACAGTCTCCAGAGGGAAGCCCACTGGAAGACATCTTGCTCCGCAAACATCCTTCACGGCCGAGAGTGGGAGTATGTGAAGTCATACAATCAATCTCTCTGCTCAATATCTGCTCTAAGCCAAGAATCAGTCAACAAATCTCTGACGTTTTCGTTCCGAATGCCTTTCTTCAAGTTTCTTTCGAATATCACATTTCCGTCCGTATTCGTGAACGACACTGCAGTTCTCCTGGATAGCTCAAGTCTAATTTCCTTTCATACATAGGATACGTCTTTGGAGCTGCCAAATTATCCCACTGGCCAGCTGAAACGTATTTCTCCGGCACGCATGAAGATCTGCGGAGAACACCAACGTTACTCCTGGAAATGGGGCTGCGCAGATATCTTCTTTCAACGTCGTGAAAAAGCGCCCTGAGGCCTTACTGTCATGCGAACTCCCCGCAGACTCTGTTCGGTAGAAATACTACGTCTGTTTCAGTAATTTTCCACCACCCATGGAGCCGCCCCTCCTCGCTTCAGCTGCAAAACACAAACCCAATCTACCACATACAGCTAGTTTCCTTCTCATTCGTTTCTTATTGTTTACTATCGGTGAAAAACATCTATTTAACCGCTGTTATATAGCCAGGTTTTACGGTTATCCCGCTCAAGTTGGTAATAGTGCCGGAGATGAGACAGTCCTTTCCGGCCGTTTCGGCCATCGGAACAGCGAGCATAGGTACCACCTATCATAACTCTTCATTATTCTTGCCGCTATACGTCTCTATTATATCTAATCTGGTCACAAACTACTATATCTCTACCGTCGCTCCCAGGAGAATTTAGTGTCCTTTACGGCAGTTAGACACTCTGATGCTTTTCTAAGTCGATAACTCTGCAGGTTATCAAAATGCCATCACATTTGGTCGTGGTTGGCTTCTTGTTTCTTTTGTCTGTGGTACAAGCGCAGTTGTCAGGCACCGTTGGTCCACTGACATCTGTGTCTTCTAAGAAGAGCAAGGCTATTTGCAACGTCTTGGACTACGGTGCCGTTGCCAATAATTCCACCGACCTTGGAGTTCCATTGACTGACGCTTTCAATGCTTGCATCGATGGTACGTACAGCCTAACTTAAAACTCCATGGCGTTGGCCTATAGTATCTCCCCGACGAATTTGATCTCAAGTGCCTTCAAATTCCTGACTTTCAAAGTCGTGTACTGAACTTCAGGATGGCCATCGAGACATCTTCGCTCCTTGAGAGCCTAGCTGATATATGTGGTTCCATTTAGGCGGCCTGGTCTATGTACCCTCCGGTGATTACGTGCTTGAAACCTTCGTGACTCTTAGCGGCGGCAGTGCTTGGGCTCTCCAGATCGATGGTATCATCTACCGCACCGGTACTTCAGGCAGCAATATGATCTATATCGAGCATGCAAACGACTTCGAGCTCTTCAGCAGCGATTCGTCTGGTGCCGTGCAGGGCGCGGGCTATCTGTACCACATCGACGACGACATCACAGGCCCCCGCATCCTCCGACTTTACGAGGTAGAGAATTTCTCCGTTCACGACTTCATACTAGTTGATTCGCCCTCATTCCACTTCACTATGGATACTTGCAGCAATGGAGAGGTCTACAATATGGCCATCCGTGGTGGTAATTCCGGCGGTCTAGACGGGATTGATGTCTGGGGCGACAATATCTGGGTACATGATGTAAGTTGGTTTCACCACCGTCTTCTGTTTGTTAAGTGGTGAATCGGAGGCTTACAATATGCTTCCTAGGTTGAAGTTACCAACAAAGACGAATGTGTGACAACAAAATCACCAGCCAGCAACTTTTTGATCGAGGATATATACTGCAACTGGTCGGGCGGGTGCGCGATAGGTTCCCTTGGAGCCGATACGTCAATTTCGAATATTTTATATCGAAACGTGTACTCTCAGAACTGCAATCAGGTACGTCGTTCCATCTCATACCCGGGGTGTATCTCCCGGACATTGCTCCCCTGAAATTCCGTCAGATGCCAATATCAGTTCCATCACATGCACAATTACGACCAGATACTAACGAAATGTGCAGATGATGCTAGTTAAGAGCAATGGAGGATCGGGAGAGGCATCTAATATCGTGTTCACTTCCTTTATCGGCCACCATAATGCGTACTCCTTGGACATTGACCAGTACTGGTCTGGTACGTCAACTGTCGCTGGATCTGGAGTGTCGCTGGTAAACATCACTTTCAGCGACTGGCATGGAACTGAGTCAGACGGCGCCGAGCGGGGCCCCGTAAGGGCGATTTGTGCAGATGCGGTTCCCTGCCAAGAAATCACGATCTCGGACCTCGCGATGTGGACGGAGACGGGCTCGACGCAATGGTACTCGTGCGAGAGCGCTTTCGGCTCTGGCTTTTGCCTCCGTGATGATACGGTCAGCTCTTATGCCGTCAGTACAACCACGGTGAGCTCTGCTCCAAGCGGATACAGCGCTGCAACCATGGCTGCCGACCTGACAGCGGCGTTTGGGTTTACGGTGCCGATTCCCATCCCAACAATCCCAACGAGTTTCTTCCCAGGCGCTACACCAATCAGTGCGCTGCTGGGATAGAATTTTCAAGTAGTTTGATGAGTATCACGACTCTGTGACCCAGGAGTGGCGAGTTTTCGCTCCTGTTTCATACTGCCTTGAATTTCGTTGTACATACTTGGATTTCATTGTCTGTACATAGTTATGTTGGATAGGAACCAAACATTACCCACCTTTGTTATGAAGCACGCTGGATTGATTGGTCTACATTTTAAGAAGGCTGAGGTGCTGCCTCGCTAGAAGCCGATACTCTACAGAGGTAGGGTTGTGGCCTCGTCGCCATTTAGAGAACTCGATGCCGAGTCGTTTCCTTTGCTTCCGCAAAGTTTTCCAATTACTTCTGACCCGCTGCTTCGAACTAGAAATGTCATCAGTCACAGAATATCTTAGCCAGTGGTGACCGAGTGTGTTGGGCCGTACTTCTTGACTACTCACAGCGCAAAGCAGACTTTCTATCTACGGAGTACTCCTTCCGGACTGCGTGCTTGTATGGCAAATGACGCACTAAGGGGCAGTAGTTGTGGGGTATCGCACACTCGAGCTCCCAAAGTGTAGTAGGCGGCGGCGAATTGGCCTATCCCCGTCCACCATGATTTGGCCATCCCGAGGTTAATAGGCATAACCTACTAGTATTAGAAAAAATGAGCGGCAAATCGCGGCAACGTATCGATGATATGCAGACAAAATCATCTCATGGGGATCTATCTTTGAAAAGAACAATTCGTACCACCGACCTTTCTTGCTTGAAGATAGATTCACAGTTGTGTCCATAGCTGCGACCATGGCTCTAGGTACGTTTTCACAGGTAGCTTTACCCGGCTGTTCTTGCCGGCGACCCCACAAAGGCCTTGAATGCCGCGAGGTGGCTATCGTATCAAGATCCGCGAAACATCATGCTTCGGGTTGATTTGCTAACCACCAGCTCTTTTTCAGCGACGACCGCCGCTGCTTTTGCGGGTGCAACTGCCGTAGCAGCGTACCTGGATGCGAAATGGAACATTGGGAAGGATCTGAAGGGGATTTATCGAATGAAAAAGATGGAGAAGGCGTTAATGGATGCTGGTAAGTACCTCTGCGCATGTGTGAAAGAGAATTGGAGAGCATTATTAGATGCTTTAAAGCTGGCAAGCACAAAGTTGCCGCTCGGAGGATATGTTACCGTACTGCAAGTCTTTCGAAATGGTACATTGCATGCTGACTGCAGTCGCCTGAGCGCGGAAAGTCCAAGTGCGCCGGACTCGATGCTTGCTCAATCTTTACGATCTCCATGCTAATTTTCTGACTTTTTTTTTTTGAATGTTCATACTAACAACAAACGTTCATAGTCCGCAACGATGAACTCAGCATGTTCTACCGATTCGAGAGACAATGCGCTCGGGTGTCGAAACTCGAACCGCATGCTGAAGCAATATGGTCGAGAACCGGCACTTACACATGGTCGCAAGCCTACAACATAGTGCTACAATATGCGAACTACTTTCTGGAGCTTGGAGCAAAGCCTAGGGAGCTCGTCGGCTTTTATCTAACCAATACGCCTGAATTTATGTTCACGTGGCTCGGCTTGTCCGCCATCGGCACTGCACCCGCTATGGTCAACTACCACCTGAGCGGAGAGGCACTCGTGCATTGTGTGAAGCTAACAGGCGTTAAAATCCTCCTAGTTGACTGGGACGAAGAGTGCCAGGCGCGGGTTGAGGCAAGCAGGGCCGAGCTCGAGGCTCTCGGTGTCAAAATCGTGGTCCTGAATGACGCAGCGAGGCACCACGTTAGCACATTGCCCGCGACGCGGCCTGATGATAGCTACAGAAGAGGATTGACGCCGGCGGACCCTGGTTTCTTGCTGTACACATCTGGCTCTACCGGGTTTCCCAAAGCCTGCCCCTTCACCTTGGGCCGATGTACGTTCCTCGGCGGCGCTCAAACGGAATCAATCGGCCTCAAAGGAGCACCCAACGCCGATCGTTGGTATATTTGTATGCCGCTGTACCATGGCACTGGAGGTTGTTCTGCGATGGCGTGTATGGTCGAAGGAATCACCCTGTGCATAGGGAAGAAGTTCAGCACTACTCGGTTCTGGGACGAAATTCGGGACAGCAACTCGACTGCTTTCGTCTACGTTGGCGAAACGGCCAGGTATCTTCTTTCTGCTCCTGAAAGCCCGCGGGACAAAGAGCATAAGGTTAGGGTTATGTTCGGGAATGGGATGCGTCCCGATGTTTGGGAGCGCTTCGTGAAACGCTTCAACATTGAGCAGGTAGCCGAGTTCTTTAACAGCACCGAAGGCGTTTTCGGACTCATGACTGTTTCGCGAGGGCCATTTTTGGCAACTTCTGTTGGGCATCATGGCGCAATTTTGAGATATCTAATGCGTAATTACTACGTGCTGGCAGATATCGATCATGAGACTGGCGATCTGTGGAGGGACCCAAATACCGGCTTTGGGAAGAGGAATAAACTTGAGGAGGGAGGTGAAGCAATTGTTGGCGTGCCCGACGAGTCGCAATTTCCGGGCTATTGGAACAACAAGAAAGCGACAGACAAGAAGTACGCTCGAGATCTGTTCAAGAAGGGCGATCTCTGGTATCGATCTGGAGACGCGCTCCGCCGAGACCGAGACGGACGGTGGTATTTCATGGACAGGTAAGATCACCCATGAGCATATTGGTAGGGCATGTAGATCGAATGGCACTCACTAGCAAACAGATTGGGCGACACCTACAGATGGAAGTCCGAGAACGTTGCCACAGCCGAGGTCAGTGAGGCGCTCGGAAAGCACCCAGGAGTGAATGAGGCTATAGTGTATGGTGTTCACGTTCCTGGTCATGACGGTCGGGCGGGTTGCGCAGCCGTCACTTTAGCGGCTGGCGTTTCTCCAACTCCTACCTTCTTGCGTGAGCTGTTACACTTCGGGCTGGAGAGGCTGCCAAGGTATGCCGTGCCGGTTTTCATTCGATTGACGCCCGGTTTCCGCGCCATGCATAACAATAAGCAAGAGAAGGTGCCCCTGAAGAAAGATGGCATCGATCTCGATGTTATCTACGGGCCGAACCAAGACGCGAACAGCGCGAGAGAGCAAGGCAAGGATGTAATGTACTGGTGGCCGGGTTCAGTTGGCCTTACCTCACCTGATACGGATGGGGAAGGGTATGAAGTGTTTGACAGAAAGGACTGGGAAGGACTAAAGAAGGACACTCCTGTTGCGAGCAGGCTCTAGCTTAGATGACGTACAATCAGTCGTAGACTTGCGCCTTGCTTAGAGGAATTAGATTGGGAAGCGTTCCGAGTCGTTTGTTATTATCATCGAGTTTGCACGCAACAATGGGCGGAACTTGGTATGAGATGAGTGGGTCTCGGTGGTGGGCCGAACGAAGCGCCGAATTGCGACGAGGTCAGTGTCAGTATCTCACCGGTTGCCGTATGGGCTATGCAACAAACCTTTAGGCAGTAGCATTTCTGAAAATTTGGGGCGATAAGTCTGATGGTGTCAAAGCTTCTCTGTTCATGCAATTAAATTATCTTCGTATTGTTGCGGACCGTTGACGTGTGTTGATGGATTGTGGTTGGCCAGTGAGCTAGAGGCTCGTCGCAATGGCTGTTTTGGGATGGTGTTGCGAGAACAGCCTCAATGCTGTGCTCAATTGAGCCAGTCTGAATACGCGTCACATAGTTACGGTCTGGACGAAGTTTTGTCCATTTGGAGATTTAAAGAAATCGTTATTCTTCAATTGCTCCATCAGCTTCCATCTACGCTTCAGATTTCCAAGTTTCCATCGCAAACTGAACTCCGTGGTTGAGCATCACCACTACGCGCCGACACAATGTCCACCACAGCACCAGCCACTGCCACTGTTCAATCGCCGAGTTCAGTCACTTCCTCGTCGACGACTGCAACATGTACAACAGCTGTTCCTGGAAAATATGGTGCGGTTCCACCGGATGCATGTAACTCCTACTACAACTACAATCCGAATTTTCCGGCTGCCATTGCCATGACGGTATTGTTCGGCGTGGTGATGATCGCACACATTGTCCAGGCGGTCTTATACAAGAAAAAATACTGCTGGGTCATGATCATGATGGTTGTATGGGAGACGTTGTCATTCATTTTGCGTGCACTCGGCGCCCATAACCAGCAAGTTCTCGGATACGTGATCGGTTACACTTTGCTTATGGTTCTGGCTCCACTTTGTAAGTTTCCCTTTGCACTCTATTAGATATTCGTTTCTGACGAAGGCTTCAAGGGATCAATGCTTTCGCGTACATGACGACCGCTCGTCTCATACAGTTCTTGATTCCAGATAAGAAGGTTGCAGGTTTCTCGGCTCGATGGATAACGCGATTCTTCGTGGCAGCGGACATCACGTCCTTCATCGTTCAGGGTGCCGGAGGGAGCATGCTCTCGGGAGATTCCCCCGCCAATATCATACAGATCGGCTTCAACGTCTACCGCGCTGGCATCGGCCTTCAAGAACTATTTATCGTCCTCTTCACATTTTTGACAACTAGGTTCCACAAGCAGATGTTGGAGCGGGAGCGTGCCGGTCTCGTCCCCCGACACATCAAATGGAAGAGGCTGACTTGGACGTTGTACGCAGTTTTGACCCTCATCACCGTGAGTCATCTCTTCAATCTTCGTGCATCCTTTGGTCATACTTGCATGCGAGGCAGCCACTTACAAGACCCCTATAGACGCGTATTATTTATCGCTTTGTCGAATTTAGTGACGGGTTATCTTTGAATAACCCTTTGCTGACTCACGAGTTCTATACCTACGTCCTGGATGGGGTCCCGATGCTCATCGCTGCGATCCTGCTGAACATAACGCATCCGGGGATGGTCTTGCAAGGCCCCGAAAGCGAGTTTCCACGCCTCTCGCGCAAGGAAAAGAAGGCCTTGAAACAGGAAAAGAAAGAAGCAAAGCAGAAGCGAAAGGAGGAGAAGCAGTTGGCGAAGCAGCAACGGAAGCAAGCAAAAGAGATCAGACGCGCGGCCATCCCGTTGGAAGACACCGTCCCACCTGAATACGCCGTTTGATAGAGCTGGTCCCTCACTTCGGTCGCCTCCTGCGGTATATTAAAATCAATGACAGATCACAAACGCTTTAGATTGGTCCGCTCGGTAAAATTTTCAGCCATACCAAAGCTGCAAGCACCTGCAGCACCTGCGCACCTGCAGGATATCGGCGCCCTGGGTCGACTCCATTACGGCACTCTGCAGGAGGGCGACATTACACGGGTGTTTCATCTCGGAAAGAATGTGCCAAGACTCCTAGCCTCGTCGATTCCAAGTCGAAGCTGAACTCTTGTAAATCTCCCATTGCTGCCGAGAATCTCTTCGAAGCGAAAGTTTATGAGTAAGCAAGAAAGGTGATATGCCTATTTTTAGGTTTGAGTTTTGCGAACAATGACGAGATAGCAAATGGAAAACAAAGTTTCAAAGTTTCAAAATAATTCCACGCCAGGCAACAGTTGTTCCAAAGTAGCTCTAGCAAAATTCTTCTCTCTTGCGTCAAAGGCCGACATCTATAGAAAAATCATGGGCCATTTTAATGACGAAGTCCCAAAATAAGGTACTCGCCGCTAGTTGCTGACAGGAAAAGATGGCTCGCGCTCTCGAGGGCAACCAAAGTCATCATTGGATCAGCATCCGCTTGTTGCGGCAGTAGCCCCGCTCGCTCCGCCATGGATTATGGTGTTGAAGAGCGAGAAAAGTAGCCGGCGAGGCATTGAAACTTGCCTGAACATGATGAAATCATCCCACCATGAAAGCATCCGTGCTCGACGCCGTTGGACACTGCTCAGGGGTGCGTGCGGTGTTCGAAAACCAGAAGGTGCTGAGTTAGTCCCCGCGCATACCTTGTGCAGCAGATGCTTGTAAGGCAGGCGCGCGAAGAAGAGCGAGAATGAGAAGAACCTTTAAGCTTGTTGGTCAGAGAGTGAGCGAGTGACCTCGTGTCTATATGATTACTTGGAGTCGGAAGGATTTCAAAGCCCAGCCACAACGAACTACCGAGGAAGTCAACGGCGGTGCAGAATGCATGTTGGGTTCGGCGTTGCCTTTCACCGACTCCGGAAAATGCGGTACCACTAAGTACAGTCAAAGTAGAGGGCTGCGCATGGCTCTGACTGCTAAAAGTTTCGGACTACATCAGCACCAGCCACGATTCTAGAAAGCTTCCACATATCACAAATCGCTCCGACGACTAAGCATTGGATCTACGATCTTAGCTTGCGATCCGATTGACCCAGACCACCTTGTGACAGCAGCAGAAGTGGTTCGGAAGGGGTGTGTGATGCTCGCCAACATAGGCAATCGGGACTAGCATCCAACTTACTCAACATGCAAAGTAACCCGGCGGCAGAGACTCGCGCATGGCCTCTCAGGGCTCGCCCCAGAAGCGGTAGCACTCCGATGGGCAAAATATCGGCGAACCAAGAGGCAAAGATTGCATATCCCGCAGGACAAGCAGGGAGTGGCTTTGGCTGCTCACTGTCATCATGGTCAATGCGCTGACTGTGTTCATGCCTGGGGCAGATAGCTTCTATCCAATGACGGATCCGCTTGGGCTTAATTTGACCTATGGCAGCATGGCTCCGCTGATGAAACTGGCTCTGCGATGCCTTTTGATATCGTCGTAATATAGGGTTGAATGCCATTTGGCTCGCTATATTACTCTCAACTTGCACATCCCGGCTGGCCGACACCTAAGTCTGTCCACGAAAATCCTCAGCCTTATACGGCCTTGACCATTCCCCCCAAGGCGCATCTACTTCTTCCAAAACCATCCATCACGCGACCTCATTCGTCCGTCGGTGCCTATTTCGCGCTACACGCATGACAAATTGGATGCTTCTTTACATATCTCGTTCAGCTTGGTCCTCCTTCGCTGTTTCTATTCTTCTCTCGCAGTCTTACTCCATATTTTGCGGGTCGTGCCGCATCTTGAACAGCCGCGAAGAACACCTAGCCCATCAGCTTTCACCCCACACACCCGTTGCTACACACGTGGCGAAGCTCACGGAATCCGTGAAGCTTATTGCGGAAATCATAGATTGATCCGACGTACTATGACGATTGCCGGACACACACTATCCCTATAATTCGTTCATCACCCTAGCCACTCGCGTTTCATGAAATCTGTAATTAGACATTTTGTTCTGGATGACGCTGCTGTTCAGCGATAAAGATTCCCATATCACACGCACGGCTATGCGGATACTGCCTCGATATATTCCTCTCAACACACCCTACTCAGCGCCATCCTCAGAACTGGTCAGTTATTTCTCTTTTGTTTCATTCAGTCAGCTTTTGCATTCTTCTCGTTTCCGCAAATTGCCCGAATCGGCTCTGATAGTATCAGCTTTCCGCTTCAAGGTCATCATCATCTAACCGATCCAATGGTCAAAAAACCAATGTCCGGGGCTAATTCAGTCAACGAGGTATGTCGTCAACAAGGCTTCTTGACCGTAGGTCAGCGCCGAACCCCGATGTCATGACAACTTTGGGCTGGCCAGCTTTCAAGGCCGCTGACTTGGAACTCAGGCTGAGAAGCAACAGTTGATACAAGCTTTGCGAACTCATCGAATAAACACCATTACTGAGTTGCGGAGGGTGGAGCGAGTCTTCGCCGCTATTGGCACACCGGATGTATCTGAGCCCATGACAACTGCCTGTGAGCAAGGCCATACCATCATCCACACCTTCGACAGTGTACAGAGAGCTGACGTCGTGGTTCTAGGGGCTTATTATGTCAATTCACACATGCTTCTTACTGAATTACGTTCATTTACTCGAAACTATCCTTTCAAGTAAGCTTGAGACACATATACTCAAAGGAAATTTGGGCTTATCCACAACAGTTCCGACTGCCTCGATGAAGCAAAACGTCGTGTTTACGCAGACCCATCAAGCAATCGCAGCTGGAACTTCTGCTGGCTGGTACTCACGAAAATCCAATCAGAGTAAGCTCCTTCGCAACGCAAACGCCGTGGACTATAGCCTTGTAGAGCTCGGGCTTACGTGCAATAGCAACCTCATTCCGTACTACGCTCACTACCAAGCGTCCTTGCCTGCCATGTGGGGCAATCAGTCACCGACCGCGGAGGGCATTCAACAACTTCGAGACGCCTTCATTGCCGAATGGAAATACGCAGTCGATCAAATGCTACGGCACTGGGAGCGACCTCCGATCCGAACATGAGCCAAGTCTCCTCTCCCGAGCATTTTTTGTTTCAACACCAGTAAATGTAGCCTTCCAGCGGCATTTCCCGAGGAGAGACTTGTTGGGATGATAGCGTTCTAGCGAGGAGTTCCAGGTACATGGATCACGATTGTAGGATGTCTACGCACGTTCACACATGATAGACATGGCACGATAGCGACGGAGTTTTACGGGACGCTCGCTTTGCGTTCTTTGTATTTTCATCGAGTGGCATTTTGATATCCCATTTCACATACATTGTGTTCTTAGTTTTGTCTGATATCTTTCTTACGTTTCTCTGCCCGGTTCGGAGATATTTCTCGCCCGGTCAGCTAAGCATCTGCACGTTTCGAGTACCCTCCAGATTATTTCCTTCTGTCTGACTTCTACTGTTGTTCGAGCAAGGCGCTGTGGGTTTCTCGCGATCACGTCAGCGAGCATTGCGCGAACAGATTTAAGCTTTTTGTTCCTTCCAACTCTGGGCGGGCGCGTTGGGAAGGGGAAAGATTTTCATCTGGCATGAGAAGTCTGGTGAATGAGTGTCGGAGACATACTGCCGTGATTGAAACCTCTCGGTCAATTTGCCGTCTGGCGTCGGAACGGTGTTGCGGGATACACTGGTAGCACCCTATTTGAGGGACACTGAGGCGCGGTGCGAGCCGCAATCTATGAAGGGCCAGCGACTTTCACTGAGCATTTGAATGGACGGATTGCCGTTCTCGACAACGATGCCCTGGACAAAAGACGGTTGACTCCAGGGAGTGATTTTGGCTGCTCAGTCATTGCCTGCTCCATTACTTTGTACGGAGGAACGAAATGCCCTCTCCGTGGAATCCTTGAAGATGCTTGGGCAGGAGACACGCAGCAGCCATGGCGCCTGTCATGCACCAAACGGGCTCCTTGCATGCGCCAAGACATTTTTGCGTGTGGTGGCTGGGTAGAAACACTGCCTAAATTCGTGCCTGGCGCGAGTCTGTTGACTCATCCGCACGGGCCACAGAGAATTTCTATAAATTCACGCTCGTCCTCACTCTCCTTCTTACTTCTTCAGCCTTCGGGCATTTGGTCAATTTGAAACGATACAGAGAAGATTAGCATGGCCCCTGCACTAAGGATGACACGCAATCGAAAAGTGAGCTACCAGGTTTTTTAAATGCTCTGGCTTGCCTTGTGCAGGTCGCCGTTTAAGAAACAATCAGCTGAGAAGCAGACGTAGGACACCAGATTGGTCACATACCAGCGGTCTTCCTGTCCTTCATTCATCCTCGAATTGATTCGTCGTGATAATTTAGAACGTATCTGGAATATGCGATATCGATGTCGATAGAAGCACGTAATAAAGTGGTCAGTCAGCTCCACCGCTGAGTAAACCTTAGATCACGAAATGACACGAGCCAAAGGTGACGGTGATTGAACGGCGAAAGAACCTTTTCGCGACCGATTCGGTCACTGCATTTAGGCCTCTGAACGATGACGGTCCTTGACAAGCGATGTAAGATGACAATGACCATGGGGATGCAGAGATGCGTTCCAAGTTTGCGATCCTTGCTGCTCCCCCAGAGCTGCTCAACACCGAGTTGAGAAGCCCAGCATCAGCAACACCACATCATCTCAACAATCAAAACCATCGATCACGGTGCGCAATGATGCTTATGAGATTCTGATCATTACGGAAAATGCTTAGCTGCTGTCTGTACAAAAGCTCTAGAGATAGGACGTACGCCGTGTTTTGATCGTGAACAGGGTTTTCGCGCCAACGCCTGCTTCTCCGAAATCATAGGCAAGTTCACACACGTATTGTGTCAATACCGTCAAGCTGATTGCTGCTAAGTAACATCGTGTATCACCCTAGACCTCGTCCCTCTAAGCTTCCCAGAGCGAGCGTGTGCTTCCTGAGTCCTACAAGCAGCCGAGAGAACCGCTCCATGCCCTCAAATTCCTCTCAGATATACAATGCCGCGTACATTTATGCCGTGAATCATTCCTTTGTATGAATAGCCTATATCTTCGCTCCAGACGCCAATGACTGGATCACATTCAAAAACACAAGGAGGAGGGTGAGAGACTACTGGAATCCGCTTGCGGCTACAGACGATTCAACTCTCTTAGATCGAACGAAAGAGCTCAGAAGTTTTCTTAGGACCAGTATCACCAACCGCAGCTTACTCAAGATCTTTTCATCCATACGTAGAGCAGAATTCGTTTTGCTTCTGGATGCGGAAACGAGACATCCTGGAGCAACTACAAGCAATTTGCTATGCTTATGAAACAAACAGTCATACTCCATGCAGCTTTGGCCTTGTTACTTGAATCGAAATTCTTAAATAGAATAAGCTCGTCCTTGATCTGGTATTTGAGAGAGTACTAATGGTAGCCCGGACGGCACATGAGGTCCAATGAGGCGCCTTTGTAATTGCGACAGACATGATCGGTTTCGAGGAAATCATCCAAGCTCATACCACTACGATCTGCGACAGCCAACGGCCAGTCTTCGATCGTATGCCTCATCGGATGCCAGACACTACGCAATATCCACATCCGAAAGAACAATGCAGTTCAATGTTCACTTGACAACTCTGACTCTCTTCTTCAATGGCCGCTCGTGATCATCTGGGAACATAGCTGGTATGCGGTTGAGTATTGGTTTGAGGCCATGGTCTGATCCAAACCGCATCAGTTTCTGCATAGGGTGAAAGCGGTTCTATATATCGATAGGTGGGTGCGTGGATGGACGTAATTGCTCATGCTTGCACCGCTACCACTCATGGCCTGCTCAGTCTTGGGTCTCATTTTTAGAGCCTTTTCTGGCCATCTCGGAAGTGCCAGTTCTGAGATCCAATGTCGTAATGCCGGTGCGCAAAATAGAAAAATAGGCTAAATAGATAGCCAAAGAGGCAGGGTATTCACAAATAGCGGATGCCCGACTGTCTTTCTCTCTTGTAGGACCTATTGGGAGTCAAGACATAGAGAGTGAACAAAGTACGGAGTAGACTCATTATGATTCATCGCACTTCGCCTCATTCAGATTAACACTTGATGTCGAGGGCAATCATGTGACTTTCAACGGTCTTCATCACGATATATAATTACACCTCTCCTACCTATATAAAGCCTTTTTGGCTTACTGCAATCAATCAACTCAGTTCTCGTTATCTCGAATTGCCCCTGCGCCTTAACATCTGACGCATTAAACTATCCGCATTCAAGCTTCCACTCCTACCTCTTCCGACAGAGAAAGAAGAAATTTCAGAATGGCTTCGAAGTCGCATCTGTTTCCTTGCAATACTTGCTCTATTACTTTCGAAACCAGCGAGCTCCAGCGTTCGCACATGCGACAGCCTTGGCAGTAGGAATAACCGCGATGCATTGTGGTGTTGGGCTAACGGTGGTAGTATACATAATCTAAGGCGTCGTGTAGCTGAACTGCCAGCAATGTCGGAAGAAGAATATGAAACACAAGCAAAAAGCCAGGAAATCACCCATCGACAGAAGGACAACGATGAGCAAGGAGAAAAGCGTAACTCATACGATACCGAAGTCGAATCCGATTCCATTTCAGAAGATATACCCGAGGCAGAATATGAGATCTCTCAAAAGGTTCCTCCAACACAATGTCTCTTCTGCAACCTGGACTCCTCGACTCTTGATGCGAATATTGACCATATGTCATCCGTACACGGCCTTTTCATCCCTTCACTAGACCAATTATCAGACATGGAATCTTTCCTTGGATATCTCGCAATCATTATATTCGAGTATAATGAATGTCTCTATTGCGGTCTAGAGAAAGGCAGCGTTGACGGGGTGCAGACACATATGCGAGACAAGGGCCACTGCATGATCAAGATGGATGCAGAATCCGAGCTTCTTGACTTTTGGGAGCATTCCGATAGCGAAGATGAAGGCCAAAACGAAGATGAAGAGCGTACGAAGAGTGCTGCGATTAAGCTATCTGAGACAGAAATGAGGCTTCCTTCCGGGGTTGTTATCCAATCTCGCTCCGATGCTACTCAGCTTCGTGCCATGCCGAGACTCGCACAATCGAGGACTAAAGGTTCACAATATAGAATCAAGAGAGCTGAGATGAGAGCTATTACGGCAGGAGAGAATCACGGGACGGCAGATGAAAATCAAAGTAGACCTTCACGTAGTGACGACCGCCGTGTCGCTGTTCGTGGCGAAATGGGACTGGCTGGTATTCCGGAGAGCCAAAGGCGTGCTTTGCAGATTACAGAGAAGAAGATGAAGAGGAGGGAAGCGATTGCTAAAGCAGCACAGCGATACGCCGCGGAGCAGCAGCCAGTTAAGGCAAAGTATTACAAGGTAGGAGACGAGGAAGATCTAGAAGGCTGGTTTAATGAGTGATTGCTAATTCATGTGCAGACAGAAAATCCTGTATACCAGGCTGGATAATCAAGCTCAATACCTTTATATACTTAACCGTATCGCTAACAGACTGGATGACTTTGTAGACTAGTGGGCAGATGTGCAGCGGCACAGTGACACAAAGCGATTCATCTCGATGTTGGTTCAATGGATCTCAGTTGAATCGGTTTGTATTAACGAGGTGAACAACATTTGGTTTGCGGAAACCATCAACTCTGTGTTTGGATGGCGTCGAAGAGCGACAACGTGCTATGTATGGTGCGTTGCTGTATTCCTCTTTTCTACGGGTGCGGATCAAATCACAATGTCATCCTCCTTGTTGGCGGAAGTTCCTTTCGAGGTGAGCCTTTCCGCTAGCATTCTTTGAAGTTTCTCTGGTTCAATAGCGACAAACCTGCGTGCTTCCTTGACTTCCCTTTCTTCGTCTTCTATTGGGAATTCGAACACATCTAACTCCTGCGCCAATTCCCGTGCAGTCAGTCGGTCATTTGGACTAGTCTCCAAACATGCAAGGATTATTTTTAGCAACCATTCTTGGATCTCTCGGGTAGTAGAGCCTGGAATTTTTGGCTGCACAAGATCCCAATGCAGCCTTACCATTCCTAAGAACAAACAACCAACTGCCCAAATATCGGAGGCTGTAGTATGATGATGCGCCGTTCGTACTTCAGGGGCCCAGAAAGCTTCGTTTCCATAATATGTACGGCCTTGAGACTGTGAGTCGATATGCTGGCCTTCTCCAAGGTCTGAAATGGCAGCCTCAATAGATTCTTCTATGGGGCCTTCGTCGCCTTCGCAGTATCGAATGGATACCAAAACATTTCCCCAATGAATATCCCTATTCTTTTAGTCAACCACTATCTTCCAGAAAGTTTCTAAGGTGGCGTACCTGTGCACCAGATTGCGAGCATGTATCCTTTAGAGTCCGCCAATGATATTGCTCATAAATCCCACAAGAATTGGCCACTCTTCATCGGTACCTCTCAAAATTTTGAATAGGTAATCTCTCAGGCTGCCGTATTGTGCAAAGTCAAGAACATGAAAAAACTGGTTTTCAAGTAAGCTTAAACATGGAGAAGCTGCGGAGAGGGTGCTATGATGAGGAACACGCATTATTCCATGCAATTGAATGATACTGGCAGTATTAGCTCCGGAGACTGTGGAGAAAGTGCTGTCGAGCTGGCCCAAAAGTCAATGAACTGTTACCAGCAAGAAATTTGAACAAGGGACCAACTTTACCTCATTCATGAACCTAGGAACATCTGACGATCCATGTATTTTGATCGACTTCAAAGCCACATGGCGATGCACCAACGTTTTATTACCGAATCCTGCTTGATGAGACTACACCGCTCTGTGAATAACTCCGCGTTCCCCTTCTCCTAAAGGTATTGGGTTAACTTTGGTGATCTGAAGATACGGGATTAAATGAAGCAGATTCTCGTATTTTGGTTGAAAGTGCAATCCTAGGACATCGGGCGGGGATTCGTTTCGTCCCTGCATTTTATTCTGGACAAGTCCACGGAAAAATTGGACAGCCGCTCTTGCGTCGACTTCTGTTGACAAAGAGCGGAAGTGCAGTCCGGCTAGTGTCTCTAACTGCCGTACATGGCCATAACGCGGAAAAACGTTTCTGCGAGAATGCTACCTTGTCAATGGCTTGCGGAAAGTTGTCATGTACAAAGATTTGCAGATACACCTCAAGGAAATCACCTCAACATTTGCTCACGAATTGTCTATTCGCTCAGCATATCCTCTTGATACTCGTGTGCAGCCTCAGAATTCTCAAATGAGTCTCCGTCAATAAACATTGGCCACCATGGACGTCCACAGCTACCAACAGCTTCCGCTCGAGATCAACGGATCAACAAAGGCGATAAGCACCACGCTCTCAAACGACAACGCCCTCTCAGCCGAACTCCAAGCGCTCAACACGCTCCACCGCACGCTCATAACCTCCGAAGCGCCGAACGCGGTGCCGCCGGCGCCCCTCCCGGTAAACCCCAAGCGCAGCGCGCAAGTCACGAAGATGCGCGAAGCGGGCAACGCAGCCTTCCGCAGGGGGCAGCACGGCGAGGCGATCAAACTGTACTCGCTGGGGATCGAGATGGCGGGCGGGCGGCCGGGGTGGGAGCCGAACGGGCTGGCGCGCGAGGAGCTGGCGGCGCTGTTCGCGAACCGCGCGCAGGCGCACATGGCCGGCCGCGCGTGGCCCGAAGCCGCCGTCGACGCCCACTGCAGCGTCGAGCTCAAGCGCGTCGGCAACCCCAAGGCGTGGTGGCGCCGTGGCCTCTGTCTGCTCGAGATGGGCCGCCTCGATGACGCCGCGGCGTGGGTTGCTGAGGCGATTGAGTTTGAGGGCCCCGATCAGGAGCTTGTGCAGCTTTTGGAGGATATCAAGAAGAAGCAGGAAAAGGAGGGCTTGTGAGCGCCGAGGTGCGGCCAGAGGCCTTCGGTGTTTTGCTGTGAGCATTGCGGTGGCGTTGGGATGGTTCATGGATACACTTTGGGAGCATCATCAGAACGGGGAGTTTTGCATGAGTACAATTGCTATTGAATCGAAGATGATCACAAGCTGGTGCCAATGGAAATCAGAGTCTATTTTGCCTAGCCGAGACTGGATACACTATCATGAAACTCTGCAGGCTCCGAAAGCTCGGAAAGTCCGAGAACGTGAGAACCGCAATATATAAGTTGGTTGAGTCTCGTCTACCAATCTTTGTCTCGGCTCCACTTGATCCAATCTTGAACTAATACATCCACTTCAATGATTGCATCTCGAGTAGCTTCAATCTCAAACCATTCCCTATGCAGCGTGCCGCACCGGCATTGCCGCTTGACCCGCTTGCCCAACATCTCCAGTTGTGTGTGTATTAAGTTCTCAACCTTGCCGACGTTTGGGACCATCTGGGCAGATCGTCCATGAGCAACAACAGGGTATGTTCTAAGCAGTGAGATATTGTATCCACACTGCTTCTCCCATTGACTCAGTCGTTGGTGGACATTGCCCGCACGACCAATTTTGAGGAAAATAGTACGCTTTTCTCTTGGCGGTAAAGCTGCATTCGCGGAGGTTTGGAAAAAGCGACGTGTCAGAATTTCTTCCTCGCTTCGCTGTGGTCGGCTAACTGGTGCGCTGATGAGAGACGCGACGGCAGCAGTTTCTGCATCCGTCTGCTGGACATCGGTTTGCCAGAAGATGTAAATGAAGCCCGGTCCGTCCTTTGGGGTGACCTCTTTGTTCATCTCCCAAAGGAGTTTGGCATACGTATCCAGCTTCCGCTTTCGTTCTGCACCATCATCTTCGCCAGTGAAAACAGGAGCCTTCGGAACCCATAAGCCCACGGCGTTTGGGCTTTGATTTGATATTGAATGGCCTGGCCGTTGCTTCCTTTGAAGAGGCACTGGACGTAAAGTTTCGGCGGCCGGTGAAGATAGAAAGTCGTTGGTAAATTCTCTTGGAGTGCCGATACCATCTCTGTAAACTTGAGGCCCTCTTTCACTCGAAGATCTGATAATATTGCCCTCAACAGCGGAATCTCGTCTGCTATATTGATCATTTGCACTCTTACTGAATGGAGCTCTCGGCCTCTCATACTTTTGCTTTCTCATCGCTGCCGGAAGAGCTGCTGAGCACCCTCCTACGGCAACACTGAGTGCAACATCTGGAGAGTTAGCCACGGCTTTGCGCCTGACTTCTGGAGGCGCTGAATGCCGCGACTGGCGTCCAGTGTCCGCAGGTTGAGAGCGCTTCTTAGCGCGGTCTGTTCGACCACGATGATCTCTTCGCTTTAACTCTTTGCGCTGGTCGTCATTGAAGCAGCCGCCGAGGAGAGCTGCCCAAAATCCAGATTCATTGTCCTTTGCCATATAATTCGGCTTGCGATTTGAGTAGTAACGTGAGTCTCTTCGTCGATACCGATCGTAATCGCTAGAATGGCTATGTCCGTTCGATATTCTCGGCCTGTCACCTGTCACCGACTGGTTTGAGGATCCAACGAAACGTTCAGGAGAAGATAGCCGCGGCGTCGAATCATAGCTCGCTCTCTCCTTGGGTGAGGGTACTGGAGTTGGCTCCATTGAACTGTCCTCCTCTTCCTCTTCAACTTCTTCGAGGCCCAACCGGCTGAAGGCGTCTTCCAAGCTCGTTCTCCCGTTGACTTCGACAATCTCCGATCCACCAAACTGCAGCAACTCTGCCTGATCTTTGTGTTGCCAACAAAAGAAAATCGCTGGATCGTTGACAGTTGGAGGAATCACCATAGCACCTGAGCTAGACGCTCCACTTAAGCCATAAGCCGCCTTTGATCCTGCAATTGGGCGTCTGCAAGCCCTCCCTTTATCAGTGACACCATGGCAAGTTGTCAACGCATTTTTGGAATCTTTGCGCCGGAGGCCAGCATTGAGAGATTCAGGAGTTTTGCTGAAAGGCGAAGACATTGGAGAGAGTTAAGAAACTGGAGCAGGCGGAGGAAGGGATAATATCTAGGCTACAATACGAATACGAGAAGTGGCGGGTCAACTTCCCATGGCTAGTGGATTGTTAATAGGACCATATGTCCAATCGACCGTGCTGTGCCACAGAGATTCGTTTCACTATCATGTTCGATGCAACTCCAGAGGGAGGCTGGTTGAAAGATCGCCCAAGGGCTGGGTCAATGCACCGCCACATATCGTACAATTGTGGCTGTAGACTCCACGCTTACAGCTAGCGGTCCAGCCAGATTATGGGTGGTTGAACGGGGGAAAGCGTATGGTAAACCTCACAGCTCTATTTTCCTTTCCTTGTTTAATGTAATATAATGAATTGGAGGTGTATATTCATATCTGAATGTCATATCTACCTTGCCCTCATTTTCCCTCCGTTGGCCAAGGCAGTTGTGCGTGTTCACCAGGGCACAACATTTCCACTTTTCATGAAGGTACCATTCTCCTGCTGCGTTGCTGCATAAACAATCTCCGTTGCGCCATCCTCGGGTGATCTTGTTCCAGCATAAGCGTTCAGATTAGTGCCACAGAAACCCGGAGTAGTGACGACGACCGTGATGTTCTCATCTTTCAACCGCTTCAAATAGTTGAGAGCTAGCATATTGAGAGCCGCTTTGGAACAGTTGTACTGCGTATATTGGAGGTTCGTCAACCCTCTGGCCGCGACATCCATGCTGCCGAGCTCAGAGCTCACGAAGACTATACGCCGGGCCGGCGACGCAGCTTTCGACGCTTTGAGAAGAGGTAAGAATGCATCGGTGACGACCGCCGTACCGCTCACATTGGTGTCATAAATCATTTGGAACTTTTCGCGTGTTGTTTCGGTTCCTTTGAAGTTTGGTCCGCCTGCAATACCAGCGTTGTTGATCAAGATATCGAGGTGTCCGTACTTGCTCCTGACTTTCTCCACAGCAGCGGATATGGAATCATCACTGGATAGATTTACCTCGATCGGTTCGAGGAGATCGGACGGAATTGCTTTGCTTTCAGACAGCTTCTTTGCGGCTTCCCCAGCTCGAACAAAAGACCTCGCACCCATCAGGACATGGTAATTGCCGGTCGCAGCGAGATGCTGTGAGGTGTAGTAGCCAATTCCCTGGTTCGCACCAGTCACAAGGACTAGAAGTCGCTGAGGCATGAAGATATTGTCGTAGTGTTCTATTTGGAAATTGCGGTGGAATTTTATGTTGGCCACGACTTTTAGAAGGTAGGCTGAATTTATAGTATCGAAAATACTGATGAACAATCTCCTAATTGCGTATGATACGGACCGCCTTCAGATTGAACATTACTAAATCCGTAGCCTGAAGACACTAACAAGTATAGAGTCGAATGTATCTTAGTCTGTTGGTTGAACGACGGGGAGTCCGGACATACAGACAATCATCAGCTCCGTTGTCCGGGGAATGCTAGGTTTAGCACGCAGGTGGCAACAATCATACAAATTACTTCATATAATTATTTTCAGTCCCAATCATCGTCGTCAGCTTCTTTCTCGGTGTTGGTCTTGCGATTTACATTCCTAATCGACGTATCTTCGTCGGTTGTCTTGGCTCTAACAAGTACTCCCGACCGTAGGAGACGAGTTTCTAGGTCTTTAGTTGTAAAGTTGTCGCCTTGACCCAAGCCTTCGAAGCCAATTATACGATCTGTGCTAACGCCGTCGACAAAAGCAATGACGCATGGAAGAACCTGTACTTTTAGCTTGGTAACCAGGAACGGTGCATTGTCTACGCTGATCTTGACAAAGCGAGTATCAAAATGCTTGGGAGCTAAGGCCTGGGAATCGAGTGCAATTAGCTTCTATCGTGAAAACGAAACTATTCGATATCATACCTCTAAACGGCGGTCCATAACTCCGCAACGCCCGAAATCGCTCTTGAAGAAGTGAACGACGACAAGTTTGGTTCCCGTGGTGATATCCATGAGTTCCTTCTCGTCCTTGACTTCGACATAGGTGCCGTTGCCTTGATCAGCCATCTTTTTGGCACGTGAGTACTCGGAATGAAGCTGCTGAAGACGTTGTTCTCGAAGTGCCGTCAATGAAGGGTTATCCTCCTCCTCTTCCAAGGCTGCAATGAGCGCGTCTTCATTGTCCGAGTCAGCGGTCCTTGAAGACTTATCCAACAACGCAGCCACAGTAGGATCAATAGATGCCATTGCCGAAGAGTTGGCGTGATTGGGATCTTGAAGATGAAATAGCGACTTAAAGAGCAGAGACAGTCCTTAGAAAATCATGCGCTAGACGTAACTTCGTTTCACCTCCACAATAGGATTAATACCATAATCAGGGTGGCATGGATAGAAAGAACATGTACCAAGATCTCAAAGTTGGTGTGGACTTTCGTTCAATGTAACGGTCGTGTCGAAAAATTGGATGGCGGCGAAGGAACAAATTTAGAAATTAACAGTCGGGCGCAGGCTGGCAAGGGCTGGATGGCTGCCTCCAATCAACGCGATTACGGAGTTTAGCCTCAAGGGGTGGCCGCGTCTTCTGCTAAACTTCAGTCTGTCCAAATTTCAAGTACCTACCTAGAGATACATCCTTCTAACTTTTCCGACGCTCTACATCTCTATCCTCTCCCTCCTCTCAACTTCACCTCTCCTTTGCCTGCTTCTCTTTGCGTCCCTCCCTTCGATCCACTTCCCTTAACTACCACCTCTAAGCCTCCCGCAGTCCGCCGAATTTGGCCTGCTATTTCCCTTGTTGCGCAAGTTCCGCGCACGCCGCTCGTTGAACATTTAACGTGACCTCCGTCAAGATGGCCGACGAGAAGAAGAGAGACGATGATTATACGATTGACATGGGAAGAGAAAAGTCGCCCAGTCCGGTGCCGAGAGCCGCCGCCTCAAATCATCCTCAAGCCCACAACCACCCAGTCGTTGCAGTTCTCGCATACTGTGGCTCATCAATATTGATGATTGTGACAAACAAAGCCGTTCTCTCCGGCAGAGACTACAATCTCAACTTCCTTCTCCTTGCCGTCCAGGTGTGTAACTTCCTATCCGCGATTTACCGTCCGAGCAATTGGCTAACAGATCTAAGTCTGCCGTATGCGTTATTGCCATAGAATCCTTGAAGCGCATGGGCGTCATCACCTACCGCGATTTCAACGCCGATGAGGCCAAAAAGTGGTTTCCGATTTCACTGCTCCTAATTGGCATGATTTACACTTCCACCTGGGCGATCAAGTTCCTCTCAATTCCCGTCTACACAATCTTCAAGAACCTTACAATCATCTTGATCGCTTATGGCGAAGTACTCTGGTTCGGCGGTGCTGTAAGCAGTATCGCACTCTTTTCGTTCGGCCTCATGGTGCTCTCTTCCGTTGTCGCGGCTTGGGCGGATATCCGGCACGCCCTTGAATCCTATGGCCACGCTTCCCTAGACGCACACGATGCTATCTCGACTCTCAACGCCGGATACGTCTGGATGCTGGTTAACTGCCTCTGTACCGCGGCCTATGTGCTTGGCATGCGCAAGCGCATCAAGCTGACCAACTTCAAGGACTTTGATAGTAAGTTCACTACTAGCCGGTAAGGCATTTCCGAACATAATTCGCTAACAAATCTCAAAGCCATGTTCTACAACAACCTCCTCACCATTCCCATCCTAGTGATCGCCAGCCTGCTGGTCGAAGACTGGTCGTCGAAGAACCTGTCACTCAACTTCCCGGTGGCGGACCGCAACTCGATCATCCTCGCGATGGTCCTGTCGGGGCTGTCGTCGGTCTTCATCTCGTACACGTCGGCGTGGTGCGTGCGCGTAACGTCGTCGACCACGTACAGCATGGTGGGCGCGCTCAACAAGCTGCCGATCGCGCTGTCCGGCCTCATCTTCTTCGACGCGCCCGTCACCTTTGGCTCGGTCAGCGCCATTGCCCTCGGCTTCGTCAGCGGCCTCGTCTACGCGTGGGCTAAGGTCAAGCAGGGCCGCGAAAAGAAAGAGGTGCTGCCCATTGCGCGGAATGAGGTTATGAGCGCGAGCAGCCAGAGCCTGAAGGACGGTCTCAAGGCGTGATGAGTTGATAAGGCTAGGATCACAGTAATGGGTTTGGAGTCCGAGATGCTCCGCAAACGGCGCGAGCTGGCGTCGAGATGGATGAAATATGCATTTAGATGGGTCATCGGAGTTGAACGGTCATGCTTTTGGCTCTTGCGTGCTGCAATGGCAACTTCATTATTTGTCTTCGATTTCATGCCTTGCGCACCTTGGGATTCATTTTCATAAGAGGATTCGATGCGTTCAGTACCTGTTAAATAGCTTATTTAAACCATACACCCGATCCAAGAAGTGCCGTTGCGTCCATACTGATCGCGGGTTCCATCCAGCATAAAATCTTTGGAAGAAGTGATGTCGCATTCTTGACCGCGTCGACGTTGGTGAAGCAAGGCAAACACTCAGTGCACTAAAATGATAAATCAGTCTGTTTCTGAAATTTTTTTTTGTAACGTATTCCCGAGATCAAGAGCTATCTATACTCCGTATCATAATTGAAACCACGCTGAACCAGCCGTCTGTATGCATGAAAGTCCCTAAGTTTGTTGACTTGTAAGGGAGTAGTGATGTCGAGCACACCGAGAGTCGTTAAGGAGTGCAGCTGGTCAAACTGCACCGCGCCGAACGCCATAATAGCCACTCGCACAAGAGTGGTGTGATTTGTATCGAAGTGGAGTAAAGCTTCGCTTAGCGGTCCTCTGCCCACTCGTTCTCACGACGTATCTGGTCCTCTTCCTCGGGCGTGAAGTCATTCTGAATATTGAAGGTCTTTCTAATTTCTTCCGGAGACTTGCCCTTAATCATATTGGCCACTGTCTTGCAACCGACATCCAAAAGTGGCTTGATGTCGAGATAGTTGGCTGCCTGAGGAGACGGTTAGCATGTTGCGCCTATAAGTAGAGGTTACGGGTGGGAGCTTACCAAAATAATTTCAAAGAGCATTTCTTGATCGACCGACATGTACTTCTGGTCCCACTCTTCGATATCGGTTGACTTCTTGCGCGAGTCGGAGTCATCATCAGCGGAGGCTGGTGGGTCGTTCTTATGGTGCTCACACCACTCCATGACCTTTTTGAGCACTGGTTCATTCACCTTGACGGTTTATATTAGTGAAAGGAAGCGTAGAGCGTGGAGTGGCACGACATACGTTCATGATAGGGATGGCTTCGCCAGATGTGCTCGCATCTGGGATATCATCGAGAAGGTTCCTGATGAGGATGCTACGCTCGGCGACCTGGCGATCTACTTCAAACTCCTCCCCGTCAGAGGCCTGTAGCTTGACTTTTTGAGTAGCTGTGGACATGGTGATGTGGTGAAGGCTGAGTAGAAAGGTGAGGCAAAGTGGTGATGCCGTGGAAAGCGGAGGACTGCTAGTCTCAGCTTCAGATATGAGGCAGAGGATGTAGTTGATGAGTTTAAGTCGGAGCGGCTGAGTGCTGCCTTGGTATAGAGAGGAGGTCGTATTACGGATGTGGGTAGCGTGGTGTATTGAAGTGGTCAATGTTGGCCGATTAGCCAGAGGTGACTGCGACCGGTGCCATGAGCAGAGTAGATTGTGGCTGCTGAGGCTGAGCGAGCAACACCATTGGACGAGTGCCTGTTCCCTCTACCAGGCAGATTCCAATTCGAAGGCACGTCAATTTACTAATTAATATACGAGGAATTGGTGCTTGTCTACTGCATGATTGTCTGACCATTCTGCCGGAATCCCTACATCTGCCTACGTGCTGACTGTGGGTCGCTGTTTTGCAGAACGACTGCGTTCACTCTCTTTATCGCAATGGATTGTGCTGCTTGCTGTGGCTATTACCAAACCATGGAATGCGGAGTAGGTAAGCCTTCGATATCACACATGCAGACATATAGTTGACTCGAAAGGCCGAATCAGTAAGTGGCTGGTGTTTCGAACCCAGTTTACTGCCACCAGTCCATACCAAGGCTCCACTCAAAGTGTTCGGCAAGGCTGAGCTGCACTATCTGAGAAAGCCAGCACTGGTGCTTCTCCGTAGAGTAAATATCCATCTCTCCGGCTGGCTTTAAGATTCTAGACCAAGCACATGATTAACTGAATGTGAGTCTGAGTTGAATCTCATGTGATCAAATTCCACGACATTACGGAACAGTACTGGTGATATTTCAAGGGGCGCCGAGATAAGTCCGCCAAAGGGCTAGGCAGCTGACTAACGTGTCATCAGGGTGAGGCTGGCCTGCTACTCACCTTACCTTGCTAAATGCACGGAATCACCGGTGATCTGTCGTTTACCATTTTCTTTCCGCAATGTAGCAAGCTATTAGACTTTACTCCTCATCTTCTGCGTCTCCAATACTCTCATCATTTTCCTACAAACATCGCTGCGCTCTGGCAACACCGGCGACCACAACCTGTCGCGTCATGAACAATGAACGCGTCCACATCAACGCGATTTAATCTGATAAGCCACCTCGAACCGTCAAGATGTGGAGGCGCATCTACATTGTTTTGCTTCTAGTCCGCCTCTACTTCGCCTTGTCTCCTAGTTACCTTCACCCCGACGAGAACTTCCAAGGCCCCGAGGTCATAGCTGGTATGCCCCCTTGCCGTCCAACATTCCAGATTCCAGATCTCGAAGTTAACCAAGCTATCTACAGGCGAAGTCTTTGGATACCCTATCCATAGGACCTGGGAATTCACCTCTCAACATCCTATACGAAGCGTCTTCCCGCTATGGCTCTTCTACGGTCTTCCCATGGTCGTCCTCCGGTCCCTTTGGGGAGGCTTGGGCTATGACCTCCCTCCTGCAACGGTATATTGGACACTGAGGAGCCTGATGTTTATGCTGAGCTTCGTGCTCGAAGACTGGGCTGTACAAGAGCTGGTGCATTCTACCCGGCAGCGACGTGTCGCAATTCTCCTGCTAGCATCATCATACGTGACTTGGACCTACCAGACCCACACCTTCTCAAACGCTATCGAGACACTCATAGTGCTATGGACTCTAGTGCTCATCGGCCGTATTTTGGATGATAAAAGTCGCACCGGCGCCTACAAATGCGGCGCATTAGCATTCTTCGCCGTCTTAGGTGTCTTCAACCGCATCACATTCCCCGCGTTTGTCCTTCTCCCAGCACTTCAACTGCTTCCGCACTTCAAGCGCAAGCCTTTCGCTCTCTTGTCCATGATTGTCTTCGGTGGCCTTACAACGTGTATCGCAATAGCCGTCGACACGGAATTCTACTACCCTGACGCCAAGAATATCAAGGATTTGATATCTAACCCAATAATCACTCCACTTAACAGCTTCTTATACAATTCCTCTCGAAGCAATCTGGCAAATCATGGACTTCATCCTCTTTACCAACACATTGTGGCTAATTTGCCGCAGTTATTGGGTCCGGCATTCCCGCTGCTTTTCTTATCCTCGCGCCGCAAAAGCACTCCATTCATCGCGGCCATATCGGGAATCCTTATTCTATCAGTCTTTCCGCACCAAGAAGCCCGCTTTCTTATCCCGGCCATACCTCTTATTCTCTCCTCAATCCGACTACCGAAGCGGTTCCAACAGGCTTGGATTGCTTCATGGATTATTTTCAATCTCATATTCGGAACACTTATGGGCATATATCATCAAGGCGGAGTTGTCCCGATGCAAAATCACATTGAAAGCATGAAAGACGTTAGCTCCGTGTTTTGGTGGAAGACATATCCTCCACCGATCTGGCTGCTCGACGGCAAGAATGAGCACATGCATACGAAGGATCTTATGGGGATGTCGGGCGACACGATGCTTGAAGAAGTACTCGACTCGCTGCCTTCCTGTTATTCGCTGGCCTCGCTGGGAATGAGAACGAATGGTAGCACGTATCTTGTTGCACCTGCGTCAGCAGAGTACATGGATAACCTGGTCGATTCTTCACAACGCAAGGATATTGTTCTTGAAGAGGTGTGGCAGTTTCGCAGACACTTGAATCTCGATGATCTCGAATTTGCAGAAGATGGGGTTCTACCGACCCTAAATAGGGTTGTCGGTAGACGGGGACTGGTTCTTTGGCGGGCAAAAAGGCAATGCCAGGGAGTCACAAACATATATTAGAGAGCCGCCACACGGCTCAGGAGTTGACAGGATACGCACTGATACCCCTTTTCTGCATGGGTCGGCAATGTTCATAATTTGTTCTCTACACTCGAAAGAGCGCGGATTAATACCATGTCTTGCTTCATGCCCGATTACTGTCTGCCCTTCCTCTTTCTTCTTGGTTTTCTTAATTCGCATTTGTCTCAGTGATAACATCTCAACTGTCATAGCTTCTTCAGCTGCGGACTTGTGCAACTGAAAATCAATGGCAACAGGAAGAGAAGGAGCAACGAAGGCGCCGAGAGCAAAAGTCCTAACCTCTTCAAGAGACTAGTATGTTTTGTTAAAAGGTTGAACGAGTGAATCTAGTGGGAATGAAGAAAAAAGGGAGTAATTGGAACTACGAATGTACAAAAGAAAATTTGGATTTAGATCCAAATGAGACTGGATGTTCAGCTCTTCTGATGAGCCACACCGATGGTTCCGTCACCAACATTGAAATCCACATACAATGTCTGCATCCACGGCTGTCCGACAACCCACAGAAGCTGATTTGGGGCCTGTGGTATTGCAAGGTCTTGGCCCGCGAGTACTGACGTACAAGTTCCATCGACATCACCGGTTGAGAACGCGGCAGCCGCCACATCGAATATCGTGCTCTTCTTGCTGACTGTGCTGCTTTTGTTCGCTGTTGCATGTGAAGCATCCGAAGTCGATGGGAATCCAAATCCGAGTTTCGGCGGCTGAGAGCATGGATACGTGCCGACCAGTGTTGGGGCGCAACCGGTTCGGTTTTGCAGTTCGTAAGTCACTCCGGACGCGTTGAATATCTGTTGAACAACGGAGATAGGACCAATGATGTTCGCCGTGCCGCTGTCGAGTTCGATAAGAGCATCAGGAGCAATGACCTTGCCGTTGAGAGCCACGTCGCCAGTTAAGAACCACTCTTCAATAATGGGAGCAACGCTCAATTCGCCTTTGTACAATTCGTTGTCTGCTTCGCCGAGAATCATTTTTCCAGTCCCGTCCGTCTTAAATGCGAGACCAAATCTGCATTCCTTGACCTGGCCGGCATCGCAAAGGTTTTGGAAGAAGGGCGTTGTGTTAAAACCACTGACAATCTGGCCAGCAAAGCCTACAATTCCGTCATGTGGAATCGCATTCCCGGCAGGCGTGCTTGGAACGACTGATCCAATGATTTGATTCTCCGCTGTTATTTGGCCAAGGGAAACATCGTCGAGGTATAGGTTTTCTGTAAACTTCAAATAGTTAGCCAAGGCCCATGATCGTGTCACGGCGTACATACGATAGTATTTCCACATCCGTTGCTTTGAGTTGTGCCATAGCTGTCTTGGCCGGTCGTTTTGAGATTTACAGAGTTGTGACTTGGCTTATATTCGCCTGAGTTGAGACCAACATCTGCTGATCCGGTATCCACAAGCAGGCTCAGATTCTTGGAGTCGCCGACAATGAAGTTGCCGAACCAGAAACCTTGATCTTCCATCACTTCAACGACGGTAACTCCTTTTATATGATGATCGGATCCACGATTGAGCAGGTTTACAGGCGATGCAGAAACCATCCAGGAGTAGCAACCGCAAAGAGTCGCCAGAACGGCAAGCATGAATCGAGTGCTATGCATTTTTTAAAGCTTTTCGTAAGAAATATGGAAGAATGGCCTGACGAGAGGTCGGTCACAAATGAACGGCCAGAACGGGTGTTAAGGGGCAATTGCTGGAAATTATTAGTCGAAAGGAAGGTACAGGGACATTTGTGCTGCAGTATGTTAATCCATTTTTATAGATGTCTATCTCCTAACAATCAAATACCCAATTCGGATGAAGTTGCGAACTCATGATCCTCTGGAATGTTTCTCTGGAATGTTTCAAAGGGCAAATTGCTGCTTCGTAAGGCAAGAGGCTGATGGTTCCTTCAATGGGGCGCAGTTGATCCTGAGTGTTCCCCGAGCGCAACCGCAGCAGATCAGCACTCCAGGCCGCGACTTACCACCAAAAGCACTGCAAAATAAGGCAAAGCCTTGAAAATAGTCGCTCATGTAGAATAGACGCTCGTCCATTCAAGCCTGAGCTCACGCGTTGCGAAACGACGTAATTCGCGTAACCCAGACTGTACCCTGAATTCTGAATAGAATAGAGTACTCTACCTAGGCTACAGGATTTGGCTCGCCATAGCCGAATTTGAATTGTTGGAAGATGACGTTCAAGTGCTCAAATTTCAGCTGTTTGGCTAACGACGAACAAGTATCTCATCCCAATATCCTGTAAGGACTACATGCACACTCGCCATCTTGCCAGCGCGTCTTCTTGCCGTCTAGGCTTTTGTGTACTTTAGTCTCAATTTCCTCTTCTTAAACCCCAATGCCGAGGACTCATGTTCATTATGTTCGATAGTCGCCATTGATCGTGACATACTCATGGCTGAAATCGCAAGTCCAGTATACGGCCTCCTCCCCTTGCTGGTTGCTCAATTTGACAAGGATATCGAGATCCTCTGCTTGTAGGATTTCCGCCGCTCGCTCCTCATCAACGTTCTGAGGTTCACCATTGACAAGAAGTTTGAGTTCCTCACTTCCGTCAGTTGGTATGAAGCTGACGCTCGTTTCTGACGGAATTACGCCCTCTACGCCTTCCGCATAGCCAGTGGCGCAGAGAATACGCCCCCAGTTAGCATCCTTGCCGTACAAAGCTGTCTTTACAAGAGGTGAACGCGCAATGGTAGAGGCTACGCGCTTTGCATCGCCATAGCTACGCGCATTGGTCACTTTGATGGTGACGAATTTGGTGGCTCCTTCTCCGTCCCTCACAACCAGTTTCGCAAGGTCTTCGGCAAACGTAGTCAGGATCTGCTGCATCTCATTAAAGCCAGGGCTACGCTGGTCGGAAATCGTAGGACCACCGGCGGCTCCATTCGCAAGCAACGCAACGGTGTCGTTGGTGCTGGTGTCACCGTCGATCGAAATGCTGTTGAATGATTTCTCAACGGCCGAGGAAAGAAGCGATGACAATGCTGCTGGGGAGATGGGAGCATCAGTACACATGATCCCCAGGAGCGTCGCCATATTAGGATGGATCATTCCCGCTCCCTTCGTCATCCCGACGATTCGATACTCAACATTTGGAGCTGAGGGCAAGGTGAATGAACGAGAAAGAAGCTTAGGAAATGTGTCGGTCGTGCATATGGCTCGCGCCGTTCGAAGCCAGTGGTCATGACTTGATCCGAGATCCGAAAATGCGGAGGGTATTTTGTGAACTATTTTCGTTATCGGAAGTCTAATGCCGTTAGAAACGATTTAGAGACGACCTGCAATGCCTTACCGTTGACCAATTACTCCCGTGCTCATGACTATCGTCCTTGAACCTTTTCCGTCGTTCTCTGCAGAGTCGTGGAAGCAGCGGTCTGTCTCTTCACCCATTCGAATGGCATCTTCGATACCACCTTTGCCTGTGACCGCATTGGCACAGCCCGAGTTCACCACCACGGCCCTGATACCGCTTCCGCCTCTGCGTTGCAAAGTCTCCCTGGAAACCGTGACTGGTGCCGCTTGGAATTTGTTCTTCGTGAAGACTGCTGCGGCTGAGCATGGTTTCTCTGAAGCCACAAGCGCTAAGTCGTCGAACTTTTTGTTTGAAGCCTTAACACCGACGAATTGACTTGAGGCTGAAAATCCCTGTGGATATGTCCCCGAAGAAGGCACGTATTTCTGCTTCGAAAGCGGGATTGCTCCATCTCCCGGTGCCGAGTAGAAGCGAACCTGTGATTGCATGCTTGACATTGCTCGTTTGATGAGAGGCGTTCGAAACGCCATTTTATGCGTTGTCGTATTTCAATACCGATTGGACAAGTGTCTCTCGATATTCTCGAGAGGTTGCGAACCGTTTAACAAGAATGCGAGATCAAACGCTCGAGCAAAGTTCGGTCAAAGTCAGTCCCCCAAGAAAACCAGCAAAAGGCATTCCCACGGAGTGCAATTGGCCTTTGTTGAATTTGTGGGCCTTTGTTGATTTTGTGTGCCTTCGAGTCACTGAGAAGAAAAATGTTCGGGGTTCACGCGCCGATAAGATTGTTAACTGACAGGCATTCGCCATGGAGATTAGAGTAGCGCACGGCCTGTCAACGTCTTCTCAAAGCTCGTTTGACCACATTGCAGGCCCGCAATACCATCCCCCAATCTTCCAATGCATCATCAAATGAAGAAATTGCGCAGGAAGGGCTAGCATATTGCAAGGTATTTACGTGGTTTGGTCGTTTTGGCCTGATGAATTGGAAAGAGCTTGGATCGGTGGAAAATCTGGTGGCAACAGTTTCATAATCGTACTTCAGCGTCCGGAGTACAACACCTCAATAAATGCAGCTTAGGAATCTCATCTCCTGAGTTGTCAATCACACGATGAGAGAACGCATCACATACATCTTGAGAGATGCGTCAGCCGGCTTTGATCCTCGAACGCTTGAAGTCTCGGAGACCAGCTTCGCTTTGTCTGAGGTGAATGCTGCCAAGGAGCTCTCAATTACCTTCAGCGTCGGAGACCTTCCACAAGAGGTATGTCGCTTGGCATTTCATACTAATGCAGGGTGCTGATGGGCAAAGATATGGCTGGTGTTGAAGAACTGCCATGAGATGCATCTTAGATGGACTTCCGAATGGGCATATGCTGCCATCGCTCCATACACCTCCCGGACAACTCCAGGCCTCCACGTCTTTTATACGCCATTGAAGGACAAGCAAGGGTACTAAACCTTTCTCTTACTCATTGCCATCACTAAAGCGTTATCAGGGAGGCATTGTGTCCACTCTTGAAGAAGCTCTTCTCCAGCACTATCAAATGTAGTACTCCGGAGGTTTGTAGAACTTTCCCAGGTGTTATTTTTGGCTTCACTGAGATCCACATAGAATACTTTCATCACTCCACCGGTACTGTCGGAAAGATTCTCCATGTCTTCGGCACGACAGTACTATCAAGTGGCTTCGATCGACGGAGTTATCATTTATATCCAGCAAAAGATCTGTGATCCCGAGGATGTCAAATGCCAGTTCAGAGCACTTGATCTGGCAACTGCGGAATACGTCGACATAGACTATGACAGTATTTCGCATGCTCTGACTATCAAAGCATTCTGGACTCGATCTAGCGTCGGCGATGGAACATGGAGTGAAAAGCACCACAAAGGCAGCAATGATACAATTGAAGTCGGTGTGCTCATAAACGAGAATCCAAACGAACCTGAAGAGTTGCGGTACAGCGGCTGGTTGACGGTGGTGGGAAAGGACAAGAAGCCATGTGCGTTCCTCGTTTCCTATTTGTCCCGGTTGAGCTAACGTGAAATAAGCACAAACACTTTTCTCGTTCCCGGCAAGGCATCATCCGCTTCCACCGACATCGCGTGCCAACCTGGTAGCAGCTTTTAAGCAACCAACTGGAATGCATCCAGTCCTGGAGCTCTCATTTCCGGCGGCATTGCTAAAGCCTCCAGGAGACAGCTGTGCCTTGCACGCTTATTTAACGCTACCATCATACCTTTTCATCGACAGATACCAATTGTCAGATCCCCTTTTTCTCGCTTCTCAGAACCTAAAAGCTCTACGTGCCCTTTCGGGAGCCACCGATCTGGAAGCTCCGGATTGGGTAATTGATGCGTGGGGATCAGCCGCACTCCTTGAGATTGCGGAGTCGGTTAGAAGTCCGGAGACCAATGAATTGACGGTCAATATTCCACTTCACCTTCGCTACCTTGCACCTGGATCCGAGACACCACGTGGTAAACGCCCTGTACCTGTGCCGTGGCCGACAGTGTTCTGGGCTTGCTCAGCCGAAGAGGGATCAAAGTTCGCGTCCTCACCTTTTGATCGAATCGACCTCGGTTTCGACGGCCTATTCGGCCCGAGAACGCTCTTCTATCAGATCCCGCCAGCCAGAGATAGCGAGGGATATACGAATCTGGATGTACCAATATTAGATCTAAACCAATCGAACTGGGTGGAGACAGGGACTGTGATCATCATCGTGTTTGGCACCCTTTGGGTCACATGGATACTGCTGCAAGGCATCCTACGACACCCCAAAAGGTTTCGGAGCGTATCTAAGAGCAAGAAGAGTTCGTAGAAGTGGAAGATACGTGTTTCCGCTGGAATCTCGAAGTTCGTTTAAACACTTCGGTCCTGAAAAGCTTTGCATACTCTGGATTTCAACCGCCCGTAGCTCTTACTGTTAGAGCTCTCCAATAGCTTTGCCGAACAAACTCGTATTCTTCTAGAAGATCGATACCCCTGAGCTGTTAGCGAGGGTAGATGATTCGCAATCGATCCGGTCAACCGTTCCTAGCAATTTAGGAAATATTCTTGTTAGTATTTGAATGAACGGCTGCGGCTGCGTTCCTCGGCCTGGCCCGAAGACCCCGGCACGCTTCTTTGCTTAATGCCCTAAAAGCACCTACTAGTAGCCTCGTATTTCGCAGCAATACATGGGCCTTAACGGCAGGGTTCTCCAACCAAAACCAGGGGTCTAATTATGTTCAATACTGCGGAGGTTGGAAAGATCCTTTGAAATGCTCGAGTTGCAAGCAAGAATTACGTTCTACTCCTAGCTGACTCGATCTTACGCTGTCGACGCTTCTAACCTCGACCGGCTGGAATAGTATGCCACATCACCTCACCTCCAGACTTTCTGGATTTGGTTGCGAAGACATGGGTCTCCAGCTCGCTCTCTTTTGACTACATCCGTGCGACTATCGAATTTGACGGCGGAAGCTGCCGGATCTCAAAAGTCAGATACTACAGAGGAGCCTCCTACACGGCTGCATGGCCTGACCGTCCTTGAATTGAGACCATGCTCCTTGCGCAATCTTGTAGTGCAATTCTAAGATTGCGCGTGCTCACTCCCTGGTTATGCATCTGGGCCGGTGTTCGGGCGTCGCATTTATGTTTAAATGCTGACCACCAGTATGGTGCTTTCTCGTAGAGTCCATCCTCTTCCCGCTCAACTGGACCACTGCAGTACTTTCCTCGTCACTCGTTCAGAATGAATTTGCTTGCTCTTTCCACATGGCTTTTAATAACAGCCTTGTCTTCGTTGGCCATGGCTCTTGATGTCCCTACTGCTTTGACGAACTATCTTTCCAGCTATGGCTTCCCTATAAACCTCGAGATATTTTCAGATACACCAGGCAATGCATCCACCGTTCAATGGCTATCAGAGCCCAACACTTTAGACGCACCTCACGCTTTTCCAATTAACGATACCACGTACCAGTGGTGGTGGTACGATGTCATTAGCCCAAACGCTGAGTCCTCAATTGTCCTCATTTTCTTTACGGCAACCAGCGATGGTTTCGCCCTGCTTCCATCCACCGCTGGCGCCGTTTCCCTCAGCATACAGGCCCTTCTGCCCAATGGCACGACAGTGTTGGCATCTATTCCAGCGTCCGCGGCAGTGGTTGCTAGTGGAGGTTTACTAGGCAACGGTACGGTTGTCTCCGAACCTAGAAGTGGATATGAAGCTAACTTATGTGAACAGGCGTCGCTGGTTCCTGGGTCGGTACGGGCGCCGCTTTCGCAGGCGCTCCTGATAATAGCGAATACGTCGTCACCATTGACACCGCAGGAATCAATGGGCTACCGTTCCAAGTTGACGGCACTCTTACGTTCAAGAGCATAGCGCCACCACACTACCCGTGCTCGACGAGCCTTGCAGCGGGACAAGATTTGCATGTCATCCCGCATCTTGGCTGGGCAAATGCTCTCCCTGGCGCTCAAGTTACGGGTTCGATATCTGTGGCCGGGTATACATACGACTTCAACAACGCTCTGGGATACCACGATCAGAATTGGGGAGACTATCCCTTTGCCGCCCTCGTCCAGTCCTGGTACTGGGGTCACTTCACACTCGGTCCGTATGTTGTCACCGTGTTCGATGGAATCGCGACGGATGGTCTTGAACATGCCATCGCATATGTCGCGGAGAATGATGTAGAGCTTGTATCGGATTGTGGCGTGGGCTCTTCGACGGTCCGCCCTATCAATGGCACTTGGCCTGCGCATATCGGCAGCCCAGCAGCCACGGCGCTGTCCATCACTATTCCATTGAACAATGGCCAGACCTTGTACGCAAATGCTACTTATGTTGCCTACGATGAGAACGATCCGGGCATTTACACCAGAGGTCTCGTTAACATGACCGGCTACGTTGGGACGACTTCCTACACTGGGATTGGCATGTTCGAACAATTTAGACTTAGCTGAACATGAAGACTAAGGACATACAAAAAGAAATCATCCGCTTTGGCGTGGAGAAGCGATGAAGCTGAGAGATGAAGGATTTGAGGAGCAAGGCTACGTCAGGCCCCTGGCCTGAATGTATATAGTTGAAGCTGCTGTCTATTTTGGCACGGTAGTACGGAATATAGTCACTTTAATAATGGATATTAATTAGAACAGTTGAGAATGATCCGCACGAATACTTTTCTCGCCCCTGGGTTTGCGGGTGACGGCGGCTTAAAAGGAGCGGTTGGGCGAGCTCGGCTTCCTCGCAGAAAGTGCACAGACCACATTTGATAATTTTCTTCGAGTTTCTACAACGACCATCACAAGCAATCCATCTCATCCCTCTTTTATTTCTACAATACCGCTGGGCCCTGGAGTTCAGGTAAAAGGCTGTCATTCTATCAGAGATCCTCCTAACCGGAAATTCCTCTCGCCCTCACATCCACAATGCAGCGCGCATTAGCATCAACAGCTCGAGCTTCGGCTTTGCGATCTGCTACGCGTGCACGCCCAAGCTACAATCTCCAGCAACTGAGATTCGCACACAAGGTGAGTTTGTTCGTTCGGGCTGCTTGATGATACTCTTGATTAACAAGCAGTGCAGGAGCTGAAATTCGGTGTCGATGGCCGTCAGAAACTGCTTGACGGAGTGGAGACTCTCGCCAAAGCCGTAGCAACAACTCTGGGCCCCAAGGGCAGGAACGTACTGATTGAGTCAAGCTATGGCTCTCCAAAGATCACAAAAGGTGAGTATTGTCCATCGGAAGAGAGCTTGCTTTGATGCTAACCCCTGTCCCAGATGGTGTGACTGTTGCGAAAGCGATCACTTTGCAAGACAAGTTCGAGAACCTCGGTGCCCGACTACTGCAAGATGTCGCTTCAAAGACCAATGAGACCGCCGGTGATGGAACTACTACCGCTACTGTGCTCGCACGATCCATCTTCTCCGAGACCGTTAAGAACGTTGCTGCCGGTTGTAATCCGATGGACCTGCGCCGAGGAACACAGGCTGCGGTGGAAGCAGTTGTGGAATTCTTGAAGAGAAACAAGCGGGACATCACAACGAGCGAAGAGATTTCGCAGGTAGCGACCATCAGCGCCAACGGTGACACACACATTGGTAAGCTTCTCTCCAATGCGATGGAGAAGGTTGGCAAGGAAGGTGTCATCACAGTTAAAGAAGGCAAGACGATCGAGGATGAACTTGAGGTTACGGAAGGTATGAAGTTTGACCGTGGCTTCATCTCTCCATACTTCATCACCGACACCAAGGCACAGAAGGTTGAGTTCGAGAAGCCTCTGATTCTGCTTTCGGAAAAGAAGATTTCTGCCGTCCAAGATATTATCCCGGCGCTTGAAATCTCACAACAGCAGCGCCGCCCGCTTGTGATCATCGCCGAGGATATTGACGGCGAGGCATTGGCTGTCTGCATTCTCAACAAGTTGCGTGGACAGCTTCAAGTGGCTGCTGTGAAGGCTCCTGGCTTTGGTGACAACAGGAAATCCATTCTTGGTGATATTGCGGTTCTCACCAACGGTACCGTCTTCACCGACGAGATCGACATCAAGCTTGAGAAGGCAACACCAGACATGCTCGGGTCGACTGGTTCCATCACCATCACCAAGGAGGACACGGTCATTCTCAATGGTGAGGGCAACAAGGACGCCATCACGCAGCGCAGTGAACAGATCCGTGGTGTAATGAATGACCCAACGACCTCCGACTACGAAAAGGAGAAGCTGCAAGAGCGTCTTGCTAAGCTCACTGGCGGTGTAGCAGTTATCAAGGTTGGTGGTTCCTCTGAAATTGAAGTCGGAGAGAAGAAGGACCGGATAGTTGACGCCCTGAATGCGACACGCGCCGCCGTTGAAGAGGGTATCTTACCAGGAGGTGGTACTGCGCTACTCAAGGCTGCCGCCGTTGCCCTCAACGACGTCAAACCCACCAACTTCGACCAGCAACTCGGCGTGGACATCGTGCGGAAAGCCATCACCCGGCCGGCCAAGATTATTGTTGACAATGCCGGCGACGAGGGCTCTGTGGTGGTTGGCAAGCTCATGGATGAGTTCGGCAAGGACTTCAACAAGGGCTATGACAGCGCCAAGGGCGAGTACGTCGACATGATCTCGGCAGGTATCCTCGACCCATTCAAAGTTGTCCGGACCGCACTCGTCGATGCCAGCGGTGTTGCCTCGCTGCTAGGCACCACCGAAGTCGCCATTGTCGAGGCCCCAGAGGAGAAGGGTGCGCCCAGCCCTGGTATGGGCGGCATGGGTGGAGGCATGGGTGGCGGAATGTTCTAAGTTGAGTGATAATACCACCATTTTCGTGTTTGGATTACCTGTACAGCTGCACTTCTTTACATTGTATGAGTGGCTTACTTGCAGCCATCTTCTCTCCGCTCCTGTCGCATTCAGATCTCTCATATTTCATGCATGGCTCAGCGGCGAATTTGGCATGTTTGTATCATATTTAGGCCGAATGGCGTCTTCTGTAGCAAAAAGCTGTGGAGTATACCGTAGGTAGAGATCGAATGGAGACGAAGTTCTTAAAAGCTATCTATGCTATTTAAAGTATTGTGGTCGTCGAAGACATCGCAGGTGGTTAGGCTCACACAAAACTTCGCAGAAAGCTTTCGTATGATTAGCTCTACAATACTGGAGCATTGTATCATTGCGTTAAAGGTCTTGGATGGTCAAGCTTGGCTTAGAGATGCTCCCTGTCGTACTGAAAAATGCAAAGTGGGCATGAGCCTGCAAAGCCGCGTTGACGTTGCCCCGCCACACTCCCCTCGCTCGCCAAAATCCCAGCCCAGAGTCCTCACCTCACTAACAACATCCCACCCGCTTTTGTTTTGCAGCCTCAACTACCTCTCCAAATACACCGCCTCAAATCTCCCAGTATCGGTAATTGACGCTATCGAGATAGTGTGGTATGTGCCTTGAACTGGTGGTCTACTCTTCCACCGCTGCCTTGCACTCACTAATGCTGACCGGTATTTGTTGATAGCAATCCACTTGCGCTCGTCCAGCTTTCTTCCCCGACTACCAATCTCTCTATTCACTCCTCTGCCAATATGGTTCGTACAACTCCTTCTTGAAGTCACTTCGTTCCGACTAACGTAAATCTTCGTAGGCTTCGTCAGGGTATGCACGACCCCGTTATCGCCGTATGCGGTCTCCAAGCCTCGATAGCTTGTGCTACTTTAGGCTCCGATTCCATCCACATTCAAGCAGTTAAAGCGAAGTCGCCTTGCACTAACAGATCCGATTCCTAGTGTCTCCGTCGCACCAGAATGCATTTCTGCCTTCAACGAACTCAAGCTCGGTAAAGACACCAAGTGGATCATCTACAAGATCAGCGACGATTGGAAAGAGATTGTGGTCGAAGAGACATCTAAGGACCCAGACTATAGCGCCTTCCGTGAGAAGCTGCTCAATGCAAAGTCCAAGGATAAGAAGGGCAAGGAAGGTATTGGCGGCCGATATGCTGTCTTCGATGTCCAGTACGAGCTGGAGAGCGGTGAAGGAACCAGGAACAAGATCACTTTCATCTCTTGGTGCCCAGATGATGCGCCGCAATATGTGAGTGTCTAGATATTAGTGATGATGACTGCACTTTCTAATCGCGCTCAGCCTCGCATGATGTACTCGTCCTCGAAAGAAGCCTTGAAGCGTTCTCTGAATGGAATCGCCGCTGACATCCAGGCCAATGACGCCGATGATATTGAGTTCGACAACGTTGTCAGCAGAGTTTCCAAGGGCCGCTAAACGCACACGAGAGACCAGAATCATTCACTCGTACATGAATGAGCTGTATCGGAGGCGCAAAGGTTGAAGATCAGAGGCTACGGGGAGTGGACGGTACCTGGAGAATGTTTGGGCCGTGTAGCGTTGGCAAGGTGGTGCAGGACATTCCTATGCTCTCTATATAGCAAGAGTCTCTAGCTTTCTCAAAATAACAGATAGATCGAGTCGTCGTCCTACGTCCAACCATATTGCGGTTTCATTTCGACAAATTTGCTCTTGGTACGCTGTACTGGCACAAGGGTATCATTGTGGCTACCAAACATTGTATCTTCATCCCCAGGTTATCATGTTCTAGTCCATCCAGCTCTGGCCGTATTGACTCCTTTCAATGTCTTTCATAATAATACCAGATCTGCGTTCGAGCACCAGCAAGCCCTAGGATGTAGATTTGTCCCAAGCCGTCTTAAAGACGCCAAGCACCTTCTCGCTATCTCCTTCACTCCGTATCCTCTGTTGCAAATAACCTCTAAGATCACTCCAAAATTCCTCGGTCTGCAGAACCTCCGCACCACTCGTTCCCTGCGCAACAGGCACGCTATCCTCCGACTCTTTCGCTGCCGATGCTCCAGCTGCCGCAACCGCGCCACCCATGACCATAACGCTCAGTTCAACATCCTTGGTGGAATCCGCGTTTTCTCCGAGTAAGTCCTTCAGCGTCTTCGAATCCGCCACGGGCTTCTTGTTGTACAAGACCTTGATCTTCTCCACCTGTAGCCCCTTCTCCTTCCCAAACAGGGTCTTCAGGTCGAAGATGCTCGCGCTCAGCGGCTCATCCGACGTCACGGAGCCCCCGCCCTTTGTGCTTTTCAGTGTCACTGCCAGCGTCTTCTCTGCTGGTGTGGAGCCTGGAGCTGCAGCAGCAGAAGCAGTTCTCTTTCGTTTTGCCGGCTGATTAGGGAGCTTGGGCATTGTATAAGCAGATTGCGCCGGGTACGATTTCGGGTCGGAGACATGGTCGCTCGAGAGCTTGACGGGACGCATGTCCAGTGCGGAGAGAAACGACCGTGCGAAGGAGATTTCCGTCATCTTGGCGGATCTTGCAGGAAATTGGAGAGAGATCAATTGGGAATTCGAGCTGTGAATATTCACAATTCAGCCTGTAAACCTCTAAATAAGCTTGTGAGCGGTAATATGCCTCTTTGCGGAGGTCCAGCCTGGCGATGTCATTGGGAACCAAGCTCGGCCTCGGAGAAACCCTCGCCGACCGCGTAGAAAAAAAAAGCATTGCTGCCCCATGTGGGGAAGATCGAGAGCAGCGATAGAGTATTCTGCTAACCAGCTCTTCAAGATGGGGGGTCGTCGATGGAAAAGGCAGGGCCCTCCGGAACCGTTGGACGAGTCTCTAATCTCAAAAAAGCGGAAGAATGCACCAGCAACTGGAAAACAAGAGAGGGGAGGAAAGCGACGAAAATCCAGCGATTCGCTTGAAGAGAGGAAACTGCAAGCTCTGAAACCTAATCCGAAGAGCCGTAAACCGAATGGCACTGTCAATGGCAAGGCGACAACCAATGGCGCGACCAAAACGAAGAAACAGCAAAAGATACCCTCCGCTTCTCCCGAAATCGACGACGACTTCGACCTCGCCGATCTCAGTGGTGACGCTATTGATGACCCAGATGCCATGGACGACGAAGTTGGAGATGTCGCGGTGGGTGACTTGGAGTCTCTGGACAGTGGTAGTGACGAGGAAGACTTTGACCTTGAGAATGCGCTCGAGGAATCAGACGCTGATCCAGTAGATTCCGATGAAGAAGCAATAAAAGGGATGTGGTCAGATGATGACGAAGAAGATGCAGAGGAGCGTCTCAATGCCGCCAATATAGAAGGATTGTCTAGAAGATTGGACATGCAAAAGGCGGAAGACGATGCCCGAGCTCAGGCTGAGTTGGAAGAAGCGGGTATCCACACCAACATTGAGGGAGATCGGCCAAAGATACTAGGCGAAGATGAGGATGAAGAGGATGAATCAGCGACACAGCGCCTTGCACCAGATTTGCAACTGCTGCGAACCCGCATAACTGAGACGATCCGTGTACTGGACGACTTCTCCAAGCTCTCCGAAGACGGCCGCTCACGAACAGACTATACTTCGCAGCTTCTCAAAGACATCTGTGCCTACTACGGCTATTCTTCTTTCCTGGCTGAAAAGCTCTTCAACCTCTTCCCACCGGGCGAGGCATTCGCTTTCTTTGAAGCGAACGAAACTCCTCGTCCTCTAGTCATCCGCACAAACACCCTCCGTACACACCGCCGTGAGCTCGCCCAGGCACTCATAAACCGTGGCGTCACTCTTGAACCCGTCGGGAAATGGAGCAAAGTAGGTCTCCAAATATTCGAGGCGCAGGTTCCACTTGGCGCGACTCCTGAATATCTCGCCGGCCACTACATCTTGCAAGCCGCATCATCTTTCCTACCAGTCATGGCTCTGGCACCGCAAGAAAATGAGCGTGTTCTTGACATGGCAGCGGCACCTGGTGGAAAGACCACCCACATTGCCGCGCTCATGCACAACACGGGCAGCATCTTTGCAAACGACTCGAACAAGATCCGCGCCAAAGGTTTAATCGGCAATATTCACCGCATGGGCGTCAAAAATGCCGTCGTCTGCAACTATTCTGCACTCGAGTTCCCCCGCGTCATGGGAGGCTTCGACCGCGTGCTGCTCGACGCGCCATGCTCCGGCACCGGCGTCATATCCAAAGACCCCAGCGTCAAGACCAACAAGACCGAGAAAGACTTCATGAAGCTGCCCTTCACGCAGAAGCAGCTTCTTCTCCACGCCATCGATGCCACCGACCACGCCAGCAAAACCGGCGGCTACATCGTCTACAGCACGTGCAGCGTCACCGTTGAGGAGAACGAGATGGTCGTGCAGTACGCCATCGGCAAGCGGCCGAACGTCAAGCTCGTGCCGACGGGATTGCCGTTCGGTAGGGAAGGCTTCACCAGCTTGGGCGGAAAGGTGTTTCACCCCAGCATGAGGGAGACGCGGCGCTACTATCCTCACACGCACAACGTTGACGGTTTTTTCGTCGCGAAGTTCAAGAAAACCGGCCCCACGAAGGCTGGCGCGACTGGTGGCTCTAATAGTACCGTCAGCGCAATCGAGAAGGGTTCAGATGCCGCTGTGGTGGTTGACCATGCGCCGGTGGTTGATGACGAGAAGGAGGATGATTTCGGAGGATGGGATGACGCTGAGGACGAGAAGTACATGGAGAGAGCGAGGAAAGCACAGATGAGGAAGAAAGGAAGAGATCCCCGAGTTTTGAACGGTGGAAAGTAGATAGCGAAGGTGAACTGTGGCAATTAAGTGCAAGCTGCGAGCAGGATCACATTGAATTTACAAAATTTTCCTGACGTCTTCACGACTTCAAAACGTGACAGTTAATTTCACTTCACGTACCAAAAGATATTTATTGACAAGAAACGTTTCATTCTCTGCTACGTAAGTCGGAGTCACTAATACAAGATGACAACGTAGGCCTTCTGGCCGAGTCACACCTAGACAGGCGCGCAGATATGCCATCTGTATGAATTTTTGAGAAATACCGCTTATCCCATTCATCATTTGATAACACCCAGCATCTAATGGTCATGCTCGAGCGGACGCAAGCGGCTGGCCGGAAGCCCTCGTCAAAGTCGTTAAAAGAAAACCCAACATCAATTTGAATGAACTCAAACACCGATTTTGTAGAAACAAAAACTTTTGTAAGGTCGATGAAGCTTTCATAGTGAAATTGAGGACGTGTAAATCTGTATGCTTTGCCGAAGTTTTCGACCCATATGGGCGATCAGTTGTCACCGCTGAGGAACCGCTTGTGCTTACTTTCTGCCTGAGAAACTAGCAGAAGATGACCGTCCAGCTAGAAATGAATAGGCTCGTGGAGTTCAATATCACCTGGCAGATCCATTGAATCAAAGGTAAGCAAGTCAGTAAATGACTCCTGCGGAGGGCTTTCGTAGGTGCCAAGGGCGTTTTCTTCGACGTTAGAATTCATTTGCGGAGTTCCTGGGGTATCAGCAGCTTTCTCCTCAGCGTTTGTCGTCTGAGAGAAGCTGAAAGTTTGAGGCGTGAAGACGGTCGAGTCCGCAGGTGAGATTGCATTGCCTTTATCGGTGTGGACCTCGACGGGAAGCGGCCATGCTGGAGCAACAGAACTTTGGATTCCCATGGAGGAGCCTAGCTGATTGTTAGAAAATGGATCTTGCCACATATCTCGAAAGTAGGACTTACTCTTAACCTCAAGATCACGGCTAATGTCGTCTTTGAATGTTGGCGTGTCCACGCGAGCATTAGGAAAATCCCACTCTTTTGTTGGAATCGTTCCTTCTTCGGCGACTAGCACGCTGTTAGCGCAGCCCAGAATTTGTGGGTTGAAGTTGGTAGGATCTGAAGAGCTTCGAATCCTCTCGCCGTTGAAGAGGCTCTGCTTTCCATTGTGGACAAGACTGAGTTTGTTGAAGGGCTGAATATTGTACTGACCGTTCGTATCCATTTGCACAGATGGCTGAGCAATCGCTCCATAGTTGAACTGAGAAATATTCTGGGGCCATGCTGGGCTGTTCGAATTAATGTTGAAGCCCTCAAACTGGCTATTTGCAGCGCCGAGAATCTGTCCAGCTGGTCCCATACACGCATGATAGCCTGGGTTGACAAAGTGGTTGAAACGAGCTCCACCGTATTGCGAGGTCAGCGCAGCAGGGTTTGCAGCCATTTTGGAGATGTTCGTCATGCCTGGGTTTCCAAAGTCTTGATTCATGGCCATGGTCATTGCTGGTGGCCCAGCCATTGGGAAGCCAATCGCAGATTGACCAAATCCAGCGGGATACTGATGGCCAAGTGAGTAGGCGTAGCCCTTGGAATATCCTTCCGGTTGGTCAGTTGCCGTTTCTTCTTTCGATTTCGTTGGGCGCTTACCAGAAGATGGTGTTTGGCGCGTCTTCGACGAAGCCGAGACTTCATCCTTCTTTTGAGTCTTCAAGGTTACCATCAAGCTATTGTTCTTCGAAGGCCGACCCCTCTTCAGCTTTTTCTTTGCGGGCTTTCCGCTTGCCCAGTCAGAGACGTCATCCTCTGAATTATGCATCTCACCGTTGCCGTTGTCAACATAAGCATCGTCATGGCTGTGTTGTTTGAGGACCCCAGGAGGTTGCTCGGAGCTGTCGCTACGTTGGCGCTTCTGACAGGTTTGTGAAATTGCATAATTTGTTGCGGAAGAAGCGTCAGGGATGAGATGACCGTGACCTTGTCCAAGGAAAAGAGACGGATTGACTTCTGCACCATTCCAATGCGGCATATGATGCTGAACACTCACTGTTGCTTTTGGGTTTCGGCGCGAACGGGTGGAAGTCAGCGGTGCGACAGCAGCACCCTCATTAATGAGCCTCTCGCGACGTTTGTTGAGCTGTTGCTTGAAGGCATCGCCGGTGCAGTCTGGGTCAACTTGCTTCGCAGCATAATCCCAATCTAGGTCAAGACCGCGTTGGGTGGCGTTCTGGATAAGCGCCATCATAGCAAGCTCTCGTTTCTCATCTGTGTCCATGATTAATACCGGGCCACACTCTATGTTCATAGAGGACGTACTATCCCACCGCACAAGCTTGCGAGGTTTTTTGTATCTGCTGAGTGGTGATTCAGACATGGCCAGGAACCTATTGTGTCGGACAATAGCAGCTTGAGGGTCAATAAGATACTAGTATCCGACAATAAGAAATATGAAGGTAAGAGTTCCACCGAAGAAATTTCGATGAAAGGAAAAGGCAGCTAGCCGCGCTTAAGAAGGAGAAAGGGTTTCTGATCTCGTATAGCGTGACTAGTTCCTGATATTGGCGGTTGCTAGATCGAAGACAAGTAGATCAACGGGTTAACGCGACCGACTCGGTGGTACTGCAAGATGTTATGATCCCTGACGAACAGTGATCAAAGACGGAGAATGACGGCTATGCCGCTCAGGCGCATAGTCACCGAATCGGGGACGAACAGAGCAAATCAACGTGACAGAGTGTTTCGAGATCCAGCCAGTTTCGAAACGATGAACTTAATAGGTAGAATTTGAAGAAATAAATCACCATACTCTGAAATTCATCAGCGAGGCTGACCCGAAGTGAAGTGAAGAACGGCTCCATCCGGGCTACCAGAAACGGAAATAGAAGAGGTTGGTGAGCCAGTCAGAAGCGTGGAGTACTCAAAGCTTCTATATAGCGGTATCCGAATGGAAGCCTGCAGAAAGGCGAATCTATGCGACGGAGACAAGTGACGACCCATCCGAGGTAATAATCAACGAACCCTGCGGTCGCAGATAGTCCTCGTGGTTGCTGGCACATATGGAAAGAAATAGACATCGGAATCTGAGGCCAAGATGATAGTGAGAGGAGTTGTCGCGTTCCCAATATGGCAGAGCCCAAAGGAACTACCAGTAGTGGCATTCGATAGCGTCAATTACAAAGCTATTCGGGAAAAGACTGGTACTCGTCACTGGTATTTAGATCTTCGTTGGTAAGAATCACATTACTTTCAACTTTTTAAAGTTTACAAGTCCTCCCATTGAGTTTTTTCGTTCACGACTCACAGGACTAGGCTTGATCTCAACAGAACATGACCCTTTGATGGGTACCGTCGAAGTCAGAGATCCTTTACGGCTGAAAGACAAGTCGGAGTACTATTGATACGTGAGAAATCAGGATGCCATCCAAGGGAAATCGGTTAGGGCAGAGTTACTGCAAAGCCGCAGTGATTCCATTGATCCCTCAATTTTAGCGCCAAATAGCAAACCTATTGTCGCAAGCATGGCTATGAAGCTTCATGCCACATTCAAAAACAATTAGGACAGAAGAATTCCATGCCAGCCTTCGGATATACGTAAATCATCTGTGGACTTAGTATTCTCTTAACGCGACGAACAATTGTGACGCCATTCTGTACTCTTTTGACTGTTGTCGTTCCAGACGCATCCCAAGCTCTTGCCAGACACCGTATTGAAAGAAGAGGGGTACGATAAGTTGCGGACATCAAAGCTAATGCAAACATGTTATGGTCTCAGGAAGGCTTTCCTGGGTGATCGATGAGAGGTCATGGCCGTGGTCGTGGTCGTAGTTGTTGATCTTTGATTGTCGGGGAAAAGGTGAGCCGAGGCACTGATTTTCGACGAGCTTTATATATCCGTGTCACCGCAACTTATCTTAATTCACAACGCCATTTGGCAAAGCATTTGATTGATGAATGCAGTCAGCATAGATTGAAGTTATAGATCATAGAGCATTGTTTAGGAGCTACCTAATCTGGAGCCCATCACTGTAGTTTGGCAGCAATCGTAGGCGCGTGATATGTCGAAGCTGATCAGAACTCATAGGAACGTAGTTGCTAAACGAACCCAGAGTCTGGCAGTCCATCAAACGTCTCCTGCTTAGGCCTCCTCACTGGAAAGGCTATCATCACCGGCACCAATCTCCTCCTTAACCTCCAGCTCCTCAGTGTCGGCCTCGCCCTTGAACTCGAGCTTAGCAAGCTCCTTTCCGGCGCTAGCAACATTTTGGACTGCTTAACCATTAGCTTGATGCTCTCTCTGTATCTTGAACTGGCTGTCGCCTTACCCTTCTTGGTCGGCGTGTCGGCGTCTTCGATATCCTTCGACGCATTTGCAGCCAACTTGCGCTTCTTCGGGGTCGGATTGGCAGGGCCTTTCTTCTTGCCAGCGGTCTTCTTACCACCGCTGAGAGGAGAGGCAGCCGATATACCATCATCGTCATCGTCATCGTCATTGATGTCGGCTGCAGAGCGCTTCTTGGCCGTGGCCTTGGTCGAAGGTAGGGAAACACCCTCGCGCTTCAGAAGACGTTCATAACGCTTAGCTCTGCAACAATATTTGTCAGGTCCTGCAGTGCATCCACCGTTATGGTGTGAGACTTACGCAGCGCCCTTGGAGGCAATTCCGCTTTCCTCAGCAACCGCTTCCCAGTTGATCTGGTCAAACAATTAGCATCTCATGTTTCTTCTGCGATCGACGCTGGAATCTCACCTTGCCGTTGTCGGAATACTTGATGCACAAAATGAGGAACTTAACTGTCTCTTCCTCAGAGATGCGATTGCCCTTCTTGGGGGTTTCAGTAGACTTTTCAACACCTTTAGAAGACATGGCTATCCGTGATGAGTCTATGAAGCTCGATATTTCTTGGAATGGGTATGTTGGAGTTACAGAAAGTTGCAAGATGAAGATCGGAAGTTCTTGTGGAGCAATGTGTTTTATTACGGAAGGCTGATTGAAAAATAGATCAAACCTTTGAACACCGTCTTGTCCGCCAACACCCGCTGCTGTCCAAGTGAACGACACTCTCACTGACAGTTTGAACTAGGCGGGTTTGGCAGCCTGGTCGCTAGGCTGGTTATTCCGGTTTAATGGTTGGTATAAACAAGAGAAAGAAGTCACAAACAGACTAAGACAGATTTAGGCTCTCATGAGTGTACACCGATTCCGCTATGGAATCCTTGAATTTGCTTTGGCGGGTTGTATAATGCTAATGGTGGAATAGAACTGCGCCGGAAGCGTTATTGCACCGATCCATCAGTCCACACCCGCCTGGATAATCCTTTTCATGATCCATAAGAAAATGCACTAATTCGATCCACCATATCACTGTGCTGTGAACCTTGGGATAACTCGTCGGCGAAAATCGCGGGAGAAATTCAATCCTCATCGTAGGCCTGTTCACCATCAACGCTCTCGTCAAGCTCATGGTCGCCTTCGCTGCCAACCTGCTCAGTTTTGACAGTCGTTGCCTCCGCATTCTCATTTCCAGAGTCACCTTCGATTTCCGTCTTGATCTTCGCACCTTTAGCCTTGGTCTTGCGAGGTTTCTTTTCCGCCTTGCCAGCAGTCTCATCCTCAGGGGCCTCAGATGCCTTGCGCTTAGTGCCCTTAGTCTTTGGACCTGCCTTCTTCGCAGCGATCACCTTCTTCCCGGCTCCAGTATCCTCGTTCTCAGGCTTGTCTTCTGTGGCTTCCGTAGCTTTGGCTGCCTTGCCTTTGCGTGGGCTCTTCGCAGTTTTGCCCTCGCCATCACCAGCGGCGGCTGCAGTAGCTGACTTGAACGTCTTCCCGTTGACTTCAACTTCCTTCTTCCGAGCCAGGCGAAGACGCTCACGAACGGAAGCCACAGATTTGGATTCTATATGAGCACAGACCTGCTCAAAGTCGACCTGAATTTAGGTTAACGTGTATTCAGGAAGGAAGTTGCAGACATCGGTATGGCTTACAACTAGGGAGTGAATGTGGAATGCACTTACATCAGCAGAGCGTGCGTGGAAATACGCCGCCGCAAGGATAACCGTCTCGGCTGCCGTGAAGCCTGGAAGCACAGTAGCAGCTGTCTGGTTGCTCATGATTGCTTTTAATCTTCGAAAGCTTTTGGATTGTCGCGGGAATTTCGATCTCTTGAGTTCGGTGAGAGTTGTTTTGGAGAAAGTGAACTTGGAGAGTTTGAGTAGGGAAGTTTGACTGTATAGCGGCGGCTGACCTCGCAACAGAACGCAACACTTCAAACGCGTGAAATCCGTTGAATGTAAACCGCCGCGCACTACGATTGGATACGGAGTTCTGTATTTTGGTTTTGTAGTTATCTACAAATCAGGCTATAATCAGCTCCATTCGGTTCTCCTTGAAAGTATGAATTGCGGGAAGGCCATCGGATGTCGCATTGGTAAAGCGCTACAAAGAACGAAAGCATTTTCATTTTTAGTTTAATTCCCTGTTAATGAAATTATAGGTCTATCTAATGCCGATATTACAAATCGAACGCTTCTGCTTCGCTGGTGAGATCCCCAGATCTTTAATCAGGCTTCTCCTACATTGCACCGTCATCAAATTTCTCGATCTTGACTCCTCCAATAGCAATATCCGTGGTGAAAGGTATCTTAACCTTGACGCCAAAATCAGAGTCATCTTCGAGCTTGATATACTCCTCATTCTTCTCCTGCTTGACCAATACATCTCCAGAGAACAACTTTGTTCAAGTTTGACGCCAGTCGGTTTGTTTTCTTCCTCTTGCTTCGCCTCGAAGTCGGTAATCTTCCATTTCTGCAAAAGAGGTTCTTCATCGTCCGTAGGATTGCCTAAAACGCTCTTCCCTGTCTTTTTCTTCTTCTTCGGCGCCGCCATACTTTCTGATACTAGTTTACGTTTCCGCGACTGGAAATCCGCTCCCTCCATATCTTTGCGGAGGCGATGGAATCGCATTCGAGCCGCGTGATCTTTAGTCATGCTATTTGCTACGGCGACAAGTTCCCAATCGATCTATATTTGATAGTTAGTATCAAATCGTATCGTTGTGATGTTTATTCTGACGACTATAAGTCTCAGATAGACTTACGAATCTGGTGTCCAACTGTTTGACAATGGAGTATAGAAACTCTGCATTCTCTCGATCGCTCTTGACCATTGTGCTGTCGTGAATCAAAGTCACCAAAGTGTCCGTCAAGGTGATTGGGCTGAACAAGATGCTTCTAACAGCTGAGCGCTTCTTGGATAGTGGTATGAAATGCGGTGCATTGCGGTTTCTATCACTGACATAATTGTAGGCTTTAATGAAGCAAGCTTCTTTGCTACATTGTTGTTTGCGATGTGGGACAGTTAACTCTCAGAGGGCACGTCTTCGAAAAGGAACGAAGTTACTGTTGTCTTCCATGCGAGTAACCAGATGCTAGACGCGGCAAAATAAGTTTGCCTGCGACTGGCAAAGCTCACTATCAAATCAAAAAACCTTTGAATCTCGTTTATTTTGTAGCATTGCCGAGACAGCGGCACTAACGTCATACATGCTCGGGAACCTGCTGTTCTTCACGACGAGTGGCTGCTGAGCGTTGATGGGAAACTTTCCGCTTCGAAATGTAAATTCAAGGAGTCACGGGCCTTTAGATCTCACCTCGGTCCGGGTTGGCCTGGGTGAGTCAAAAGCATTTGAGAAACTAGGTATGAAGAAAGGTGGAATGAAAGTGAGAGATTTTGACCCGCAACACTTTCACTGCGCTCTCTCACACCATTTCAGCTAGTCGAATACTATTTCTTCTCTTCTTCACTTCCGACTTCCTAGCTGCACTTTATTAATCCATATCAAGCAAAGTCATCGAATATACTACTACAGCACGAGACCATCAGACCAAAATGCCGACCGGTTCTTCCAATTCCCGTGTCGTCTGGGACGATGCAACAGAGAAGCATCTCTTGATCCTCATCCTCCTCCAGTGCAAGCCAGCAGTTAATTGGGACATTGTCGCTCGAAAGTTCGGTCAGGGCACCACTCCAGGAGCTTTGTCGTAAGTTAATTCTTCCTAGTCTACTGTGACGTCTAGGCATACTAACGGCATCGTCAGACAAAAGTACCAGAAAATCCGCAAGCGCGATGCGACTCTGTACGGCATGGAAGATGGCTTTGACGCCAACGGCACACCACGAGGACCTATTTCTGGTACATCCACCCCCAAGTCCACTGGAAAGCGCAGAAGGGGTGCGAAGGACCTCGACAGCGCCACGGACGACGACGAAGCCTCAGAATCTCCAACCAAGAAGATCAAAGCTGCAAAGGCTAAGAAGAATGCATTAGCAGGGGTAGCCAAAGGTTCCTCTGTATCCATTAAGCAGGAGCGTGCTAGCGAACGGGCTGACTCTGAGGCCACTACCATCAAGAAGGAAGCCTATGGTACGACGATTGGCGGCGACGGCGATGAGATGGAGCATGAACATGTTGAGCTCTACGACATGGATAACGAGGCCTAAGTACCGCGGCTGGGATGAATCTGATCGCCATTGGAGAATATCAGCAATCGAAATGAAGCGGCAGATCACGACATCTCAAAGCGATCGATAGTCTCGATGGCTTGACGTCGAGAACCGAAGTGTGTACCTTGGTGAGGCAGTCAAGGCGAAATAGACTGGCTCAGTATATTTTCGGGCAGAGGTATTATCTGTAGAATGGATCCCAACTTTCATCGTTTATTGGCAAAGCCGTCACGAGTGCTGCTTCTTCCTCCTTCCACAACCGTTGACGGCAGCGTTTTCTCCTTATCCACAGCCCTCTGTGCAACGTCAGTCCTTTTCGATCACCCTCGCGCTCTCTGCAGTAGCCCGTAACATGAGCCACATTCACGAAGCGCATGTGGTAAGTCCACGTAGTCTCTACCAAAACTTACCCTGAGCAATTGCTTTATCCGGTCAAAACGCTTCGGTTATGGTCATACTGAGTACTCTCAGAGCGATGAATGCCCGAAATTGCAAGGCTAAGCGCCATCAAACAATGTACTCATAATATCCATTAGCTGTTGGTATCCCGTAGCTCTTGGGGCTCATGTCCATCTGCTGAATAAGGTGACAATCGAGCCATGGACCTGCACGCATATATAACGCCGACACGGCTACAACCTCTGTCGAGTGGGGATCTTTGACGCCATTAAGACAAATCGCCGGAGTGAAATTTACGAAAAGTAAATATGACATTAGTCATTGGTCAGGAGGTATCAAACGGTCAAATGGTCTCAAGGATACGACTTCTGAAGGAGTCGTTAGCCAAATCTCAAAAGCAATGCGCTCATCGAGCCTTTAACCGAACAACCTAACGGAACTATAGGTTCTTCTTCTTCTCTTCATCGGATACCACCTTCTCGGCCGCCGTATTCACCACCAGGGAGTTAGCCCTTGTTCTCCTTTCCTTCTCACCGGTCAACCCCTCCCTCCCTTCTTCCAGCTTCTGCCTTATAAGTTCCCTCACATCAGGCAATTGAATACCCTCGGCTCGTCTTCTCTCAATCTCAGCCTTGACCTCCTGGACAATCTCATCCACAGCCCTCTCCGGGTCATCCGGCATGCCCAACGTTGGCATCCGCTCGACACTCTTCACTCTTTCAAGACCCGGCTTCTCCGCGCCCGTCCTCTTCTTAACCTGCTCCTGCAACCATTTCCGTCCTGGACTTTGCAGAAAACCAAAGCATGCAGCCGTGCCGATGATGGCGTAGAAGTAGACGCGTCCCCAGACTTTGATGCACGATGCGAAGTCGAGGATGATGAACGGCGATACGGCGAAAGCGAAGGCCACTTGCGTCACAAACCACGTGAATATGTCGTAGTAGCGTTTGTTCGGTGTTGGTGTCTTGCCATCGGCCTCTAAGAAGAGCGGTCGCAATAGGCGACGGCCGTCTTTGCGAACCGATGTTAGCTTGCTCCGCAAAAGAGGAAGAAGGCTTTTGCAGCACTTACACTTTGCGATGGTCTGGAAAAAAGATGAGAGCATGAAGGTCAAGTAGTAGCCAGGGTAAAAGCCATGCCAGAAAGCGCTGGTGAAGAAGGTGGCAAGGCTTGCACGGAAGCCAGGCTTCTTGCCCTTAGGTGTGACGCGGAGATAGACGTAGTTTCGGAGCCAGTGATTAGTGTTGATGTTCCAGTAGCCGATATAGTCATGAACATTCTGTGCTAACTCAATCTTGAAGGGTTGAACATTGGTCAGACGATCCCACGCCGGTTTGCCGGTCACAGGGTCAACGCCTCTGTAACCAATTCCCGCGAGAATGCAAGCGCCTTCAGAAAGAGCCCAGACTCCATAGTATTTGGTGCGTTGGGTAACGCCGAGCATGTACAGTTGAAAGATGCGTCGGAAAAAACCATACTTCATGAACTCATCGGTAAGGTAGTAGTCACGGAAGTAGAGATTACTCAGCTGGAGAAACACAAGAATCCAAGCAAGTCCTGTAGCAGCCTTCCAAGCGGCATATCGTCCACTTCGAGGGATTCGCCTTTTCTTTCTGGTTGGTGGTGCCTTGGATGGATCTGTTCCCGGAGGTAAGTTGAACATAGAAGTAGTGATGTAACTTTGATAATCCACATAGTCGAACGCTGGACCGACCAGTAAGCCAGGGAAGAAAAGAACATAGCCGGCGTAGTCCAGTAAATTGGGCAGCTGGCGGATAGCTCGCTCCTTTTGAGATTCAGTGAGCTCGCTGTCCGGATAGCGACCGTCGAATACGTTCCAACAAAATGCTGAAAGCTTCATGATGTTGACCATCTGTGCTCCGGTGATATCAATAGCTGTTGGGGCATTGTCGAGTTGGCGGATGAGATGGTTGACTGACATGCGCCCCATGAGGAAAATGAAGCCTATCCATGGCATATACGGGCCCTGGATGAAGTACGCAATGGCATATGTAGCGACGGCATCGATGACAAGCGTTCTAAGACCAGTCCACATATCATATATCCCCACCAGGTAGAAAATCGAGACGCTTAACAATGTTAATAGAGAGCTCATAGTAAGGTCACGGGAAACGCACGAGATTATAAAAAGATTTTTCTCCCATGGATTTCGATCGGGAATTCGTTTCAGCAAGGCAGCGAGTGGATACGAGATGAAGAAGGTGAAAAGCAGTTTGACTGTTGTCTGTCAGCATTTTTGTCTCCAGCGGTATATCTCGCCGCTCAACCGACCTTCGTCCACAGATGCCCCCAGAAACCGAGCGAGATGCTGGAAAGCTATGAAGCGTTAATGTGCAATTCTATAGACTGATTTGCGTCAAGACAACGTACGGATGTCGATGTATGGAAGCATCTTGATCCTTGGATGGCCGACTAATCAAGGGCTATGGAGGGTTTGGAAATGAGGTTTGCACGCAAAAGAACAGCTCAATATGCAGACGCCTGTGTTATAGAGAAAGACCAAAGTGCTCTAGCAGACTCATGCTGCAATATATAGCTATTTAGAGGACTCAGACAGACGACAGGAAAGGTGTAGGCATGAGTGTCTGCTGCCTTTCGACGATTGAATTGCTGAGGGCTGAACGGAGTGACGTCTGACGTGCAGGCTGGCGCGTGAGGATCGCAAACTCGACCGCGTGCTTCCTTCCAAAGTCATTAACCTCAGGCACCTGCACCCACAACCCACCTACACTGCGGCAACTGCTTGATCTTTTGACTAAGCCGTACATTTATGCAATTGGATATCGTCCTACTACCTTCACACTTGGACCGAGCTATATTTCAAAAGACGACGGTGGCAGCAATCGGTCGAAGCTAGAAAAGGCTTTCTTTCCAGCCCACCTGCCACCCAGCTGCAACTTCTTTCGTGGTTTAGCTTTGCCTCCGAGAATTGTGAATATTCCAGCTCTTCGCCCCAAGAGTACAGAAAGTTCGTCGCAATGTCTTCAAAGTACAACGTCGAGCCTCCTCCTACCGCCAAAGTAATCCTCCACACCACCGCAGGCGACCTTACCCTCGAGCTCTTCGGACGCCAAACCCCTCTCACCACTCGAAATTTCCTGCAGCACTGTCTAGATGGGTACTACGACGGCACAATCTTCCACCGGCTAGTGTCCGGCTTCGTGCTACAGGGTGGCGATCCCACTGGTATTGGTTCGGGCGGCGAGAGTATCTACGCCGATGTGAATGGTGAAAAAGTGGCTGCTCCGGGCCAGGGAGGTGTATTTAAAGATGAGTTTCACTCACGGCTGCGGTTCGATCGGAGAGGCTTGCTGGGTATGGCGAATGAGGGAAAAGATGGAAACGGTAGCCAGTTCTTCTTCACCTTGGGGGCAACGCCAGAGCTACAGAATAAGAACACAATGTTTGGTCGCGTGGTTGGAGACACAGTCTTCAATTTGGTAAAGATGGGCGAAGCGGATGTTACGGAAGGCAGTGAGAGGCCGTTGTATCCAGAGAAGATTGTTGGCGCCGAGGTACTAATCAACCCGTTTGAGGACATGGCCAAGAGAGATATCAAAACGAAAAGAGCAGCAGTGGAGGAAAGGAAGAAGGAGGTGAAACCAAAGAGGAAAGTTGGGAAAGCCATGCTAAGCTTCGCAGATGAGGAAGATTTTGCCCCTCTTGCGAAGAAACCGAAGCTTGGGAGCGCTGGGAAGGCTGATCCAAAGGAGTTGAACGACACTCGTCTACAGGGAGCATCTAAGGAGAAGAAAGCAAAGTTGGAATCCAGACGAGAGCAACCATCTAGTTCAAAACCGCAATCTTCAAAGCGAGAAGAATCAGAATCCCCATCAGAATCGGAAGACGAAGAAGAGGACGAGTCCGCACGGAGAACGAAAGTGCTTTCTGAGACAGAACGCCAGATCGCCGAACTAAAAGCCTCGATGCGTCGAAATGGTGCTGCAACTTCGGCGCCAAAGGAGGAGAAGAAATCCGCCTTTGAGTCTATAATGCCCGAAAATGCAATCCGTGGACGCCAGAAAAGTAGTAAAAAGAGCACAGATAAGGACACCTCGGCGCTTTCACTCTACAATCAGTTCAAAGCCGAACTTGACACCGCTCTATCAGACCAAGAGACAGCAGATGAGGACTTGGATCCAAAAGCAAACCCAACGGGTGATGCTAACACTGCAAAACCTAAATCTGCCGCAGATGATGAAGATGCAAACCTTTGTGACCTCCACTTCATTCCTAATTGCATGAGCTGTGCGAAATGGAAGGACGAAGTAGAGAATGAGGACGAAGATGACGACGATGATTGGTTCAATCGTAAACTGACATTCGCCAAAGATCGACTTGGCAAAAATTTGGAGTGGAAAAAGAAGAATGAGGAGATTAGTGTCATTGATCCAAGAGAAAAGGAAAGGGAGTTAGGAATCAAACCTCCGAAAGCTGGGTATTCGAGAGACCGAAAGTCAGAATGGGTCGGGCGAGGTTGAGAAAGCCAAAATGATGAACAGAGTGTCGTCAAAGTGTCAAGGCTTTTACAAGCTCAATCATTGATAGCTTGCACATGAATATAATAGCATCGTGGCTTCGACGAGCAACACACGATGTTAATGACAATACCCGCCGCATGAATTCCTGACCATTCGTTAAAATGATAATCGCATACCATTGCAAAACTCCGAACACAATGCTAGGGTAATCGTCCATCCGGAAACTCCACCCAAATAAGTTCAACGTCACGAGTCCCAGGTCCATCGCAAGTACGACGAGGGACCTGCGTGAGTAGAAAACGAAACCACATCTCTGTCAACCCAGCCCACCCCAAGCGCCTCTAATCCTCCTCGCTAGCTGAATATCCTTCTGCATGATGGTGACGCGTTTGGCGTGAATGGCGCAGAGGTTCGTGTCCTCGAAGAGATGGACGAGAAAGGCCTCGGCGGCCTCCTGCAGCGCCTGGATGGCCTGGCTCTGCCAGCGCAGATCGCCGATGCCGCTGGGCCGCACGGTCAGCGCGACCTCGCGCACCAGCCGCGAGAACGGCAGCTTCAGCAGCAGCAGGTCCGTCGTGCGCTGGTACTTTCGGATCTCGCGCAGCGCCGCCGTGCCTGGTTTGTAGCGTCGCTTGGCCTGTGGTCGTGGTGGTGGGTCGCCCGCTGGGATTCTTGTTAGCATTTCGTACGTCGGGCTCAAAGTTCTGCAAAATCAATGTGGCCTTAGTAAGAGCTGTTTTTCCACGCCTAGCTCGAATGTATTCATTATTGATAACGGATCGCATTACAAGCACATTCGCAAAGAAAGCCTTTGACTCACGTCTGATGTCTGATCGGCGCGCAGTCGTTGTACCCTTTCCGCCTAATGAAGATCTAGAGTAGCCAGTGCTGCCGCCGCTTGGTCGCGGTCGTTTCCCTGAGCCTGTGGAACGAGATGGCCCGGCCATGACGGATTGGCGGCGAGCCATTGTGATTGGAAGAGATCGGAACTGAGGATATCGAGGTTATAGGAGGAGTTGGTTGCGCTACAGCGCGCTCGCAGCTGGAGGGTCCGTCGTAGACGCGATGTTGTTTAGTGGAGATCGCGACGAATGCGGCGGGAATGGCTTGGGGAAAAGCTTTTGATGGAGCCGAAGCTGTGTCTTCGTTCGACTATCGGGACAACGAAATCGCGTGTCGAGCAGCGCTGTCTTTATATTGCGACGTGGGGTTGAATGTTTACTTCCAATGCCTGTCGCGACACCGTACTCTAGAACGGCTTGGAGGTTTGGGGCAGATGTGGCGGGGCGTGGCTTGTCGGCCCATAGGGCGGCAAAAAAAAGGGTCCGTCGGATGCTGATTGGTCGTCACCAATCGGGAATGCAAGGGATTAATGAACAATGCGATGGCAAACGTAACCCGCAAGCTGTCCTGCACCGTGCTTCCGCAAAGCAATAGACTGTGAATCTATATTCCGTCGCATTATCCGACAAATTATTCTGCATGTAACTATCCTCCTCTCTTCGAACATCAATTTCCCGGCAACTAAGCTCAGCCCTTCGTCGTCCGAGATCCCTTCCTCTCAACCAACATTCTTCCTCTTTTGCTGCGAAGGACATAGTTCAAGACTCATTTGCTGAAAGATCGGAGGCTTTCTAAGAGCGACTCTTGCGATATCACCCAACCAGAGGAACCGGCGGAGATGGCGGCTATGTTTGGAGGTGGAAATGGCGGAATTGGAGGCCAGTTCCCGCTTGAACAGTGGTTCTTCGAGATGCCAGTATGCACGCGATACTGGACCACCGCCGCTGTGGTCACAAGCATACTGGTACAATGCCATGTCATCAGTCCCTTCAACCTCTTCTATAGCTTCCGCACAGTCTTCAACAAGAGCCAGGTATGTAATCTTGAACCGCAACTACGTCGTGAGCACAATTAACAATTCTCTATAGTATTGGAGATTGATATCGACGTTCCTATACTTCGGGCCTCTCAACCTCGACCTCGTCTTCCACGTCTTCTTCCTTCAACGTTACTCCCGTCTCCTTGAAGAAACGTCTGGCCATTCTCCGGCACACTTTTCCTGGCTTCTCTTCTTCGCAAGCATAACACTCCTCACAATTGCTCCACTGCTTTCAATACCATTCCTCGGTACAGCACTAAGTAGCACGCTCGTCTACATCTGGAGTCGACGAAACCCTGATACAATGCTCAGCTTTCTTGGTCTCCTAGTCTTCAAAGCGCCATGGCTTCCGTGGGTTCTGATGGCATTCAGTTTTGTTGTACATGGAAGCATACCGAAGGACGAGATATGCGGTGTGATTGTGGGTCATGTGTGGTACTACTTCAGCGATATATATCCCCCCACCCACAATGGACGGAGGCCGCTAGATCCACCAAATTGGTGGATTCAGCTTTGGAACTGGAACTTCCGCGGCCATGATAATGACGACACTGTGGATACTGACCTGAACGATGTCCATGGAGATTTGGCCGCTGCTGCCGCCGTGGATTTGAGATGAGGTAGACAAATCAACCGGAGCAACGGCATATAGATCTCCGGAGAGTGTCAGCCTCTCTCCGCGAAGAAAAAGAAGCTTAACGATATTCCGAGAGACATTGAATCTCTCTAAATAAGCACGACATATTCATGACACAGGCGCAGCGGTTTGATACCAGACGGGCAATATATAGATAGAGTCAAAAAGCAGATACTCTAGCCAATGGACTGGAGTTCGGGATGTTTTTGATGATTTAGTCTCAGTCGGGAATGCCAAAGGTCGGCTTTTGTCCCTGACAAATAAATCTATCTTCTCATATACTCTAACAGCTACAACCCCTGTAATATCTATGATGCCATTTTCATAAATCGACTCCTCTTGAACGGCTCCCATTCCTCTCACGAACCTGCCTTCCAACAGCCACACCACTTCCACTTCTCCACAGAATCCTCCAACTCCTTCATCGCTAGATATACACCATTCCCGTCGCCGTGCTCCTCTTCCTCCACACATTTTTCGTCACCAGGATAGTAGCAGCCCCTAAACTCCACAAAGAAAAGGTAATGCCACGAGTGCTCCAAGCTCGGCCTGGCATTGATACTCGTGAGATTGACGCCGTGCCTCCCAAAGACCGCGAGCGCCCTCGCCAGCGCACCCGGATCGTCATGCCTGATGGAGAACGAAACCAGGCACTTGTGGGCCTCGTCGCTGTGCTCCTCGGTAGTAGCACCCTCAGCCGTCTCCGCCATCGGCCGCCGCACGACGCCCGTCGCCGCTGCGGCGGGCGCGCCTGCCCGGTAGATGACGAGGAAGCGCGTGGTGTTGCCCTCGACGCTCTCGATGCCGGGAGCGAGGACGTCGAGGCCGAAGAGCTGCGCGGCGGCGGCGCTGCTGACGGCGGCGCTGGCGCCGCTGGCATCGCCCGCCGCGATCTCCGCCGCTTTGGACGTGCTGCTCGTGTCGATGCGCTCGGCGTGCGGCAGCGTCGATGCTAGGAACGTGGTGCATTGCGTCCAGGCTTGTGGGTGGCTGTACAGTGTTGTTATCCCGGAGGCGCCGTGTGCGTCCCACGTGCGTTTTCTGCAAAGCGTTAGGGTGATGTTAAGCTTGTGCGTGGTGGTGACTGGCGTACCGTCCGACGAGACAGTGTTTCACTGCTACGAAGGCCTCTCCACAGACGCGTACATCGGGATTAGTCTGTTGGTGGTCTGCGAAGAGGTCGAGTGTCGTGACTACTGAGCCATTGGTCGAGTTTTCGAACGGTATGACGCCGCTGTTTGCTGTGCCTAACTGGACAGCGGCGAAGACAGACTGGATAGTGGGAGATGGAACGAGTTCTTTATTTTCAACCAGCGGATACGTCTGGAGTGCAGCCTTATTGTAATTATGTTAGCATTTGATCAAATAATTACGACTTCTTTTGTCCATTGAAATTTATATCTCCCTCGTACTCCAATTGCAAAATCTTCAGATACCTTGACATGCAGGAAATGAGCAACACCGACGTACAGAAATGAAAATTGAAGACCTTTGGTTTTTGAAAGAGATTGATTGACTTCTCCATAGACGTTACAAACAACTTCTAGAAACATACCGAATGTGTGTAGCTTGCTGGCGGACCAAGGTACGCAATTTTTAGGTGCGGAGTTTGCGTCTTGTCTGCCATTGTTGAATACTCTCCCAACTCTAGGTAGGGATTGTGACGAAGTGTTTAAATTCTGAGACGATGCTATGCGAAGTAACTATCGTCAGTGCGAAAAATCCTTATCTTATGTGGTCGGAAAGTGTCATGCAGGAGTAATGTTTGCTTCACGCCAGTAAGAAGGCCAGATGATCTGCGATTCGTTGAAATGTTTATGTATGACCACAGATGGGGCTACTCGCAGTTTTCACGGAGATTTAGGTATGTAAGTCTAAGGGTTATTGGAACCATTTAGAAGCATACTGGATTCTCCAAACTTTAAAACATTGACAAGCATACGAGGTAGGCTATTTGGCTGCTCTATTGTTAGTAGTGGTAAGTGAGCATCAACGTCTTCCGTTCAACCTCTGAGCGTTTCCATGGGATGTCAAGAAGAGAATTCAAGATGTCCAATTTGCCTGTTACACTTCTAGTAGACTATGAAAACGACCGTTCCTCCATGGTTTCCATCGCCTCCTCTTTTCCCTTACTGTCTGCTACAGAACGCAGACAGTTTACATTGTAGATACGTGAGGCAGCTTGTATGTCCTACGGAGCTGTTACTTGGCTCAGTTGGACTTTGAGAGCGGCTGCGCTGCCGTTTCAGCCGCTCTTTTGAACTAATGGGCGGACACTGGGGTGTTCACGGATTGAACATTACGCAACGGGCTTGGGCGTGTTGGTTTGGCTGTCCCGCTGGAATCATAGCGTCCCTTGAGGGTTGTCGTTGTCGTTGAGCCAGAGCTACTAGGAGCTGCACGATGCTCTCGGAACGGTAGTGTGCAACTCCAGAGTTTTTCGTGATCTGACGCCGGCGACGCGTTTGTCTCGTGCTTCTGCTCTGACGACAATTCTGACGATGTTTGATCCTTGCTCGGTTCACAAATGAGAGGAACGACATCAGTCGATTCTTGCACTTTCTCCACGCTCTCAACAAGCGGCTTACGAAGCGTCGTCAGAGGCGGAGATATGAAGGCCTCTGGAGGTGATACCTCGCCATTATCTGCGAGGCTGCTAAACCGTCAATCGTCGTCATAGAACTCATCCTCATCGTCGAAATCAGCCAGTTGTTCAAAGTTGACTTTGTAGCGAAGAATCGCTCCAATACCACCGAACCCTTTCACAAACTGGTTGCCTTCGCTGGAGCGGTCAGAGACAAACTCCAAGGTAGCACCAAAGTCGCGATGCTTCTCGGCCAGCCATTCGAGGAATGGCATCTGGTCAATCACTTCCATTTCTTGGCCCGTCTCCTTGTCCATGAAAACGGCTCGATCGGCTTCTTGGGTCTTTGTCATATGCAGGATCACTTCGGAGCCAGACGAGCTCTTGAGGGTCCAGCGGGTCATCTCAAGATCTTCGTAGCAAATAATGGTCTCGCAAGCACCGAGTTCAAGCGCCTTAAGAGTGTCTTCAATACCATAGCAGACTTTGCCGGTATCTTGGGAGATTTCGTCAAAGTAGGAATTGATCAACTTCTTCTCCTGGATGAACTTGACATTGCTGAGGGTTTCGGAAGCAAGTTCGATGGCCTGGTTGAAGCCGTTCTCACCGCCATAGCTGACGTCTACGACTTTGATGACCTTTGCTTGAAGACGCTGATCAAACATATCTGACTGGTTCAAGTCGTTCTTGAAGTCGGCAGAACCAGCAAGAATCAAACCGGCTACATTGACCTTGTCGTTTGTAATGAAGTTCTGAACGGCCAATTCGGCAACCTTTCTAACGTAGTTGTGGCGCTTCTCCTCTCGCAGACGGGCGAAACGTAAGGCAGACTGACCACCACGACCATGTTTCTTGGGCAAGTCCACAGAAAATTTTTGCACCACTTCTCTTGTATTGCCGGACAATGTGCCAAACAACGCACCGTTGCCATCCATGATAATGAAGCCGAATTTCTGGTCCGATTCGAGCAATTCGCTTAAGGCCTCGGTGTGAAACTTGTTGTCGCAGAGGTACAATGAAGTGTTGATTGGCTTGAACGGCTCGAAATCAATGTTGACTTTCCTTTCTTTGCCCTCGGATGTCAAGATTTCACCGCAGTAGATGACAAGGCCGTTAGGTGGAACTTTGCTGTAGAGCTTGAGCCTCTGCTGAGTGGAGGTAATGGCGGACAGAACGCTGAGACGGTTGACGCGAGACTTGATATTGGAAGCGGTACCGAACTCTTCAGCCAACATCTGTAACTTAATGTCAGAACAGTAATCATCAAACCGCATGAAATCGCAGTAACCTTTGCCGCTCGAGAGACCTGATCCTTTGGCGGGATGATCAGCGAGATCATAGATGTTCCATTTCCGCGAGCCTCCTCCAGGCGTTTGATTAGCTTCTTCACCTTCCATATTTCTATATTCTTCTCGGCATCGTTGGTGCCGTTTGCGCTCATGGCTGCTGTCGGTTGGCTAGCCTGCCGTCAGATTTTTGTCGACTGGTAGGGCTGCTGTGGGAGCGGCGGATCGCTCGACGATTGTAAGGCCTCGTAGAGAAGGGTTGTGCCTTCTCACAAAGGGCCGAAGATGCTATCCGAGCGCGGAGATGTCGACTTCAATAGCTGTCGAAGCGGGAGTTTTGGAAGATTTGGTTGAAAAGATTTGGCGTTGGTCGACACAAACCTTTTAGAAGATCAACTAGGAAGCCGTGTGAGCGTGTGGCTCGAGTGGCTGAGTCAGTAACACGTCTTGATTGGTCGGCGGCCACACTCTCGAGTGCGAAATCCAATGACGTACAGGCCGCCCTGCCAGACAGCTGGCGATGAGCCATGCAAATCCAAAAATTCGAACCGCCCGCCAGCCAATGCCATACTCCGACAACTACGAAGATCCAGAAGACATTTCATAGCCATGTTCCAATTTGCACCGAAACCCTCCATTCCCCGCGCGCCAGTTCGCGCCATCTCACGCCTTAACCGTTCTTATCTTCAACCTGGCAAGGGCCAGGCATGAACTGATGGCTTTATATACGAGCCATGTGATGTCTCGCCCTGCATTGTGCCATCTCCTCCGTCTCTTGGGCTGCAACGAAGGCAGTTCAAATACTGTCTCTTCAGATTTTCCGACCTTGTAAGACATTTCTGTGTCTTGTGCTTCAGCGAGCGTGTAATCTCTTTTGCCACGCCACCGTTCTTGGGCCGCTTTTAGCCGACAACGGCGTGAGATAATTACCTAGTTCATATTTGTCTTGCATTGGCCCTCTCTCCCGCCGTTGTTGCTCTCCGCATCCTCTACGAATCCAATTGACGTGTAATGACTGCTCCTGGAGCTGGGAAACAGCCGGCAACATGGCAGGACTACGATCAAGGTTGTGGTTCACCAGGTTCCGAAAGCCATATACAGTGGGCAGGTCCACTCGATAGGCAAGAAAGTGGAACCTCAGTGCATAGTCATTTGGCCGTTCCCCATGAAACTGACCACAATGGTAACGAATCTCAAGTACGGCGGCGTCGGTAAGAGACTTCTAATCGATCTGCAAATATAGTCTCCTAACAAAACCTCTGCGCAGATCCTCAATTGCGATGCGAATGAGTGCTTTACGTCAAGCTGGAGGTCTCAACAGTTTCGACAACTTTGCTCGATCATGGCAACGTGCCGCTGGGTTTTATGAAATTACGCCAGTCCAACCTCAATTCCGCTTCACAGAAGGCGATGGAGACGATACGTATACCAAACACGACATAGAGCAAAGTCCGGAGGCTAGCAGATCTCTCCTTCACGAGGCATTGCATTTCGAAGGCCATGATGCTTCTGACCATGCCGTAACCGATGATGGCCTGACTACAACAGAATCTGGAAGCCGTGAAGGCTTGGAAAGGCAAGTCGATCATCGCATAGACGCACTGAGGAGACGGTACTCGCGTGAGGGTTCAATTTTCGCCATTGAACCATCACTTGCCTCACCTTTCGGAGGCAGCTATGGCACCATGTACGGTAGCCTCGCTTCGAGGGTGAACGAAACGTCCATGCGGCATGCGGCACGTCTGTTCACGGAACAGCAAGTGAAGGGCGTAACGGAGCCTGAAGGAGGACGTGAACCCTTGCTAGTCAAGCAGGTCGAAGACGAAGGCAAGACTTACAATGTTGTCGTCGGGCAATCGACTTTACCGCAAACAGTCTTCAACTCTGTCAACGTCCTGGTCGGAGTCGGCTTACTCAGTCTTCCACTGGGCTTCCGGTATTCCGGCTGGATAATCGGCTTGCTTTTCTTCGCCTTCTCCGTCGTAAGCACTCAGTATACAGCAAAACTCCTCGCCAAGTGCCTCGATGTTGATAGTAGCCTCATCACTTTCGCAGATCTCGCATATGTCTCGTTTGGATATTCAGCGCGCATTGCAACCAGCATTTTGTTCACCTTGGAGCTTGTTGCCGCAAATGTCGCTCTCATTATCCTTTTTGGTGACAGTTTGGACGCTCTATTTCCGGGTTGGGGAGTTACAGAGTGGAAAATTGTTTGCTGCATCATCCTTTTTCCGCTTGCATTTCTGCCTCTCCGTCTTCTAAGTTTTACCAGCATCTTGGGCATTCTGTGCTGCCTCGGTAGTATGTGCTCTGTCTCCTGATTTGTCACTCTCTTGCTAATTGAAAATACAGTTGTCATTGCCGTATTCATAGACGGTCTAATCAAACCAGAGCACCCAGGTTCTCTTCGCGACCCAGCACCAACTTACCTCTTCCCGAAATCATGGCTTACCATACCTCTATCCTTTGGTCTTCTCATGTCGCCGTGGGGAGGGCACTCGGTCTTTCCAAACATCTACAGGGACATGCGTCATCCGCACAAGTATCATAAAGCTGTCAACGTCACCTACGTTTTCACTTTCTTGGTTGATCTCGGTATGTCAATTATAGGCCTACTCATGTTTGGCGACTGGACACGCGATGAGATCACCAGTAATATCCTCTTGACGCCTGGTTATCCAAAGGCACTCTCCGTCTTCATCGTCGTTGCCATCGCCATTATACCGCTCACAAAAGTACCTCTAAACGCGAGGCCCATCTTCTCAACCCTCGAGATACTTGTTGGCGCAGACCCTCGAGCTCTCTCACCATCGTCCCAACTTCACGGCATGTCCGGTTTCACTCGTGGTAGTCTTAAAGCCGCAATACGAATCTTCACGACAATAGCTATTGTCGGCATCTCCATCGTCTTCCCATCATTTGACCGAATCATGACCTTGTTGGGCGCCGTATGTTGTTTTACGATTTGTCTTATTATGCCGCTAGCCTTTCATCTAAAATTGTTTGGGAAAGAGCTATCCCGGGCAGAATATGGGCTGAACTTGGTACTCATCATTGTATGTACCATCATGGCGGTTATTAGTACTGTATTTGCATGCTTTCCTAAGGAGATGCTCGGAGGTTAGGCTATCGCATAGTTGAGTCTGTTTCTGCCAGCATGGTAACCGTAACCAAAGAATGCATAGCATTATGTCCTTACATCCGATGCTCCTTTATTATCGTCGCTGATTGAAATTACAAAATCAGGCACATAAAGTTGATGCCTTGCTGGTGCCAAATTTCAGCCCGCCGAGGATCAAATAACCTCGTACTACCGTCTTCACTAGAGCCAGGAAGCTATGAATTCTGTAAGCCTGGTTCCTTTACAATAGGACTCCGAGAAGCACGGATTTTATTCTCCTGAGCTCTACAGAGCACTATCGGCAAGGTTACTTGATTAATTCTTTCTCGCAGAAGAATTGAGTCTCCGCAAAGACTCACTCTAGAATCACTGTACGGAAGCGACTGATCGCGATTTGCAATGCTTGAGATATTCTTACAATACCCTTGCAGCACGTCATGAAGTTGGCAAATACGGCACTACAAATCCCGTCTTCAGTCACTGCTAAAGGGAGCTTGCTGTCACCGCACCTTCGATCGAAACGTACAACCTTAACCTTTCACTGCCTACCAAAAGTCTCCAGACATGGCACAACCAGAATCCACAAGTGTGAACGGGGACTCCAGAGAACTAAATGGCTCCTGCTTTGACCTCCTTCTCATCGAGCTCGTGCCGATGTCTTACCGCATCGAATTCTGCAAATTCATGGACCGCGACGAAGGCAAACCCTCCACCGATCGGAAGTGGGAGGACCTCACAAAGGAGCAGCAGGACAAATTCATGAACGAGAGCCTCGGCGTGGGCGGGGTGGGCGGGGGCGCGCCGGTGGTGGACGCGGAAGAGCTGCGCGAGCGGGTGCTGCAGCGGCTGGATGGGCAGGGCTTCCGCGTGGGCAGGATGCTGGCCGAGCGGTACACGCGCGACATGCCGCGGCTGCAGGACAACCTCGAGCGCATGAAGTTCGTGTGCAAGGACCTGTGGATGGTGGTGTTCCGCAAGCAGGTCGACAACCTCAAGACCAACCACCGCGGCATCTTCGTCCTCAGCGATAACACCTTCGCGCCCATCAAGAGAGCGAGCTTGGAGCGTGGCCGAGACACAGCCACTATCATGGACCAGGCTCAAGCGTTTCTTTACTTCCATTCTGGCGTGATAAGAGGCGCGCTGCACGAACTCGGCATGGAATGCACTGTGCAAGCGGAGAGCACGGAATTGCCTAGCGTTACATTCCATATTCGCACTGTAGGCGCAAAGCCTTGAGAACGGAAGCCTCCAAACTTTGATGTTATCACTGTCCGCTGTAGAGACATCAAGAGTCACCTGACGACAACGGAATTCCCAGGAAATCCCGAGAAGTGGCCAAACCTGCAAGTCGTCAGTACTCAGCGGAGAAGATGGCATGACTCTGTGCAATCCCATAGGAGAAGGAAGATGAAGTTACATCCATAGACAAAATGCGCGCCGTAGAAATCATCTGGCCGGTGACAGCATTGAAATGGCTTGTAACGGGCCGGAGCGACCAACTCCGAGCAGCGAAAGAGAAAAGAAGTGAACAAATCAGAAGCACCAAAGTCTATTTCCATTGAGTAGCTGTCATTCAAGATAGGACTATGTATGTTGGGGGTTGCAAGAAGTGCTTTTGCGAGCTTATCAAGTCATTCCGTATCAGTCCAAAGGAATTCCCGCCGTTCCGTGACAAAATGTATGCGTCGGCTCGCGACATAGCAGTCTAGCGCCAGCTTTTGCGACATCCTTCCCAACGCTCCCGCCGAAACGTCGATCTGGGCCACTGTGGAACGGCGGGCCGCCTTCGCCTACGAAGGCGGGCTCTTGATGAACTCGATGCCCTTGGTGATGTTACCCTTGAGGCCGTTGTAGCAAGCCTCGAGCAGCTTCTTCTCGTAGTCGTTTGCGGAGGCGACGACGTTGAAGGCCTTCTTGGCGCCCTGCGGTCCCAGCTCGACGGGCACGCTGAAGAAGTCGCAGCCGGTGAGCTTGGCGATTTCGGCGCCGCCCTCCACGCCCGGTAGGTACACGAACGTCGGCTCCACGATGCCGGTCTCGCCCTTCAACGCTCGGATCACCTTCTCGGCGAAGCGGAAGCCCGCGTATGCCATGCTGAGTGTTGCGGAACCTGCGCCGTCCTTGGCTTTTACGACTTCGTCGCCGCCGAATTGTACGCCTGTTGGGTGTGGTTAGATCGTTTGCAAGGATGATACAAGTGCTACGAGAAGCAAGGGAAGGGAGTATTACGGTAGGTCAGCGAGTCGAGCTTGTCGCTGGGAATGTTAACGCTGGGCTTGGCGAGGCTGAACAACGGGACGATAGTCTCTCCTGAGTGGCCACCAATGACGGGAATGGTGGTTTCGGCCGGGTTCTTGGAGCCGACAATCTCGGCGACGAAGGTCTCTGCGCGAACGACATCGAGCGTCGTCACCCCAAACAGCTTCTTCGGCTCAAAGATGCCGGCTTCCTTGAGCACTTCGGCAGCGATGGGCACAGTGCTGTTAACAGGGTTGGAGATGACCAGGACGTAGGCATTTGGGCTGTGAGCGACGACGCCCTTGATCAGGTCCCGTACGATTCCGGCGTTGATCTTGAAGAGGTCGTCACGGGTCATGCCGGGTTTACCTGTTTTGATTGTGAGGATGACTCCAAAGGTCTTTGTCGGCAGTACGCACGAGGAATGCCAGCGGGAATAATGACGATATCAGCGCCGGAGAAGGCCTGCTTCATGCCATCATCCTTGGGCAGAAACGCAGTCACTTTCTATTCCTCATCTTAGCTCGTGTACGTTACCATTGTGATTCGACTGAGCTCACAGCGGGTGTGGAGATGTGTGACAAGTCAGTACCGACACCCGGAGTGTTGACAACATCGTAGAGGGCAAGCTCGTCGATGAAGGGACTAGCTTTCAACAGCAGAGACAGCGGCTATTACCATGTTAGCTCGAGTCACTTTAATTCTAGCGCCTGGAACTTATACCTGGCCGATACCACCGGATGCTCCTGCGACGACTGTTTCCCACTCAGTTTTTACTGTTTCAAAGCTCAATAAAAAAAGTTTTCCCAACCTGCTTTCACCATTTTGATAGAGGGGTTGGATGACGTGACGTAAAGTTTTGGTGCGAGTCTGTGTTATATCGATGAGCACACAAGTGTCAATGCCTCAAATGGTTTGGAGAGATGGATACCAGAGTTCAATTGGAAGAAATCGCAAGGTATAGTTGCGATTGAAGTTGAAGAAAAATAGCCAACTGGCGAGCGGAAGCCAATAAAGTGGGAGTGACGATCTTGCAGAGAAAGCGGTGTGTGGCGGGGTAGAACGTGCAGAAAGCTCAGGTTGGGAGATGAGGTGCGACTTTTCACTCGAGATGCTTAGAGAAAGCAGATTAACAGTCAATATATCTCCATTCCGTCATTATCGGATACGTGCAAACATGGCCCAGACTGACGGGCCAACGGTGTCTCATCCCATGTGAACCGGCTAGAGAGACCTCGGAGCAACGCGGCGTCAAAAACAGCTGAGCTAAAGCTCCTCCGAAGCTGTCGCCGGCGATAGTCGGGATGGTATCGATTTGGTTGAACGCAGCTACTGAGGCCAATCACAGTGCTTGCTTTCAATGTTTTGTCTTTTCGGCTGCTATCTACTCCGAGTCTGAAGCACTGTTCTTTTTTACAGCGACTGTAATGTGAGAGCTTATCAAACCCACCAATAACTCCCATCTCGAACAAAGCTGCCGGGCTTTTGAGACATCGCCAGCTTGACATATCCGGGTATACCGTCCATCGAAGTAATGCAAATTCAAAATAATGCCAAACTCCACAAGCTACCTTGTCGAAAGGACGCGGGGGTTGATAGAAGAGACAAGCTCAGCCACTTGAATGGGCGAGCGATTCAAAGGGAGATATTGACCTTGACTTCAAGCCTGGTTTAAATGCAGATTCCCTCCCGACGCTCTTCGTTTCGTTTGGCCTTTCGGAACCCATCCAGCAAAGGCGGTGACCATCTGGCTTACTGTTCGACCTGCTGCTGAGGCATAGGAGGGTATCCATATGCATTGGGATCAAACATCTGCTGCTGAGGCTGGCCATACGCTGCTGGGTCCTGCTGCACTTGCTGTTGATACATGTTTGGGTCACCCATGTGTTGTGGTGGAATGCCGTAATCGGGCATCATCTGCGGTGGTGGTGGATGCATTCCTGTTTGCTGTTGGACCGCTCCTTGTGGCATCGCGGCTGCAGCAGCTTGTTGAGCACCTGCTTGAGCACCACTCCTCCTCGTTGATGTAGCTTCTTCCCTGGGAACGATATCGATGAGGAAGTCAAACATGTCAGACTTGGCCAACGCAGAGGCGATGTCTGATCGTTGGAGTGTTCTACGCTTGTTCTCTTCCGCGTGAATCCAAGCGCGCATTGTAAGCTCTGTTATGAAGATGTCACAACCTTTCGCGAAAAGGATCGGCGCCTCGGCAGAAATCATTTTGACCTCCGGGTCGGCCTTCATGACCTTCTTGATGCGGGCAAGAGGAAGCTGGTGTAGCTTGAAGTCGTGGTCATCGGCCTCTAACCGTGTCACCTGGTTCTGCCAGTAGACGTTGAGAATGTCTTGTGGTTGTCCAGACAACCCTTGCGATACCTAGAGAGTGTCAGTCGATGATGCGCTAACGTTGATTGTGGAGTTGCGGTTGCGTACATTTGCCCATTGACCGGTGAACACCTCTGCTGAAGGCGCATGACCCAAGACGGCAATCTAAACCAAATAATCAGAGACCAAATCTGGGATGGACAAGGCGACCAATAAGCCTGGAGGGCGGGGAGATGTACCTTTTGGCATGCACCTAGATAGATTGGAAAGTCAGCCTTCCGTTACAAAGGAGCGGGCGCGCGATGACGAGCCAACGGCGCAAGCGCACACGGTAGTCGGTCACCGTCGCCAGGAAGTCAAGCAACTTACCGTAATGACCGCCTTGATTCGTGTCATATGGAGGATTTCCATTCTGTCCGTCGTACCGCTTGGGGCCCGGAGGCGGCTGAGCCTGCGGTACGGCCTGCTGGGCGCGCATCTTGGAGTCCATGTCGGTGGCGAGGATGGGCCGAGTGCCAAATTATCACCAAAAAGAAGCGAGTTGGGATGGCAGGTGATGGTGTGGGCGGCGGAATGGATCGTGGTTGGTGAGAAATGTAGATGTTGACGATGGGAAGTGGCTGCTGCGAGACTGGCGGTGGAGCAGAAGGGCTGGAGACTAGAAGCACGGGGTCGGCGGCAAAGGTGACCGAACGGGATCTGTAGGACGCGACATTATTTCTCTGTGCGAAGACGCTCACACACGAGGTTGAACATGTTGTTTACCTTTTGAAGCTTCCGCTCGTCTCAGCCAAACAGGGCAACGAGGAGCCGTCTATGGTGCCCTCGCGATGTAGCGAATCAGAAGTTATCGCTATCGCAGCGAACCAAAGAGCAGAGCGCGAACCCAGCGACCGACCGAAGCAATTAGGCCAACGTAAGACCAGGCCAATCCAATCCAAACGCTGACGATTGTAGTGCCGGGCAAGACCCAATCTAAATTGACTGGATCCCGGCCGACCGTGATTGGAATGCCGACGAAAGAGGCAGACGGGATGGCGAAGTCGAAGGAGACGGAGGGTGTGTGAACGAGTACGCGAGGTGAGAGCCAACCGTAACCGCACACTCCAGACTCGGAGACAGTAATAAACGTTTACGGCACAGAAGAAGGCGAGAGGCGCAACGGATGGATGCGCTGGCAAGCAGACTGGCAGCCGTGTCAACGGCCACTCCGTTCAGGTCCGGATCGAGGTTCTTGGTTGCACAGCATTCAGGCACTGCAGCCCAAGAAAAGCGTTGCAAGACATCACCTATATATCTTACGGCTAACTTCGCCCCCCCTCTCCGTCATGATACGTTGTCAGACGCAGCCGCGAAAACGGGGCGAAGTCCTTGCGGCGACAACACCACCTCCAACGCATACAACTTCCCGGCCAAGCGCTGAAGCGAATTTGTGTCAATTTTGCTATTGGTCAATTGCGGGCGCCACGCGATGCAGCCTCTCCACAGCCTTGATGCGTTGTCCTTTCAGCTGCAGAATGAACGCAAATACCGCTCCCACTTCTACAGTTAGGAGCCGTCTAGAATGTTCGTCTCCTTGACTCATTTTTCTATTGCTACGTCATCTCGTCATCTCGTCTTCCGCGCGCCACGAGTACCAAGTCTCAGAAACGTAGTCCTTGGTCGGACCCTTGACCTTGTGCTTCACCTCCATCCTGGCAAGTCCGCGCTCACCAATGTGAAATTCATACACCGAGTCGTAGAAGTCGTCCCCGCAGGGATGGCTAGCGTGAGCTGTGATGACGCAAAGGCCACCATCTGTAAGTGCCGACGGCTGAAATGCAAGCACATTATAAACATAGTCCTCAGACTCACCATCCGTCTTTACGAAGTGTACACTGATTGAATCTTGTCGGGATAGCCTCCATATCCATCGCCTTCTAATGTCCATCTTGACGCCTAGTGCCGTTTCAAATTTTCCAGACTCACTGTAGAGGTACTCCGAATTCACCTCATCAGAAGTTGGAGGTCGTTCTTGGAAGGTAGCAGAGCCAACAATGCTCCCAGCAAATCCAGGTTGCAGGGAATTGGTGATCTTACGTTCCATATGCCATTTCCCCGAGAGCTGCCTGAATATATAATCGGACGAAGTTTGAATTTCGCTGGATTGACCCACAGCAGTATCTTCAAGCGGATTATTAGCTGTTGAGCGGGACGAAAGGAGAAAATCGTTAACTGATTGCAATGTTGCCCTTGATGGTTTCGCATTCAGCGAGCTCGTCATAATCCAACTTAGTCGTCGCTTGATCAAATCCTTGCTGAGCAAGGAGGAGCCAGTGGAGTCACTGCGAAAGCTTCCGTCGTCATTTGCATACAGACAAAGCAGTGCTAACGCAGCGCCAACAGAGATATCCTTTCCGTCGGGACAGACGACCAGTACTTCCTCCTTACTTGTCAGCTGCAGTCGAAGTGAATTGAGTTTCTGTAGTTCCTTTCGGAGATCTCGACTTCCAAGCTTTCCATTTCGGCAACACAAGTGTATCTTTGCTTTCGCAAGTGTTAGAGTCGAAAATCTTGTCGCACTTTCTTCGCATATGATGAGGGCCCTATAATCATCTTTGGACATATCATCAAGCTTCGGGAGGGGTGCGATTGAGAGCCAAGTCGTAGGCGCAATTCGAGTTGCACGTACAGTTTTCTGAGCCTTCTTATCTTCATCGACAAGCTCTTGGATGATGTTTGGAAGTTCCGGCTCTGTTGCACTCATCAAAGTTTGCTTGTGCTTCCAGAACAGCTGAGGCGTAAGGCCTTGAGACCATCCTTCATTGTCGTCGCCGGCCCCTTGAATGTACCCTTTTTCGGAGATCTCTGCGCCCGATACTCGGCGAGAAGCTGTGCAGAGAATCACAGGGTGGAAATCGTGGAAACCATCCTTTTCGGGCAGAATGCGTGAGTCTCGTGTGATCCAGATAGGACGCATTGGTTTGGATAGTTTCTTCTCATATGTATTTGGGTCGAGTTGAAGCGACTGAGATAATTAGTGCGATGACCATGCTAAGGGAAGCATGACGAACCTTCAATTGCTCCACAAAGTGATCCAGTCGTTCTTCAATTTGTGCTCTTTCTGAGTCTGATACACATTGTGATGGTACAAACAACGAATGGCAATCGGTTCTTTGCGGAAAGATCGCTCTATTCAGTACAGTACACCATATCGGAATAGTCTTTGACAGTGCATCAGGCATGCCTATTGGTTCATCAGTATGCCAAATGTCCATATTGCGAGCGTGAACGAATGCCTACCTACTCTTTCCACGACGAGTAGAGTCAGCTATGATACATCTGGAAGCAAATGTTACTATCGACAGTCTGAGCCTCGAAACTACGCAATCTACAAACCCTCGATTCGACTCTATGACATCGAGTAATTGAAAATTCAACCTCCTCATACTGAAAGCCCATTGGCCAGTATGACCATCTGTACTCTTGAAGTACGCACTCCCCACTTTCATTGCAGGTGGGATGTACCAGCTGCCACATCGTTCGTTAGCCACTGCGGGCAAACCATACGCACCTACGACAGTGCAGACGAATTCAGCGTCTTCGCTAATTGAACGGAGTCGGTTGCTTATATTAAGCGTTGAGCGTTTGAGGTCGGATAATGTTGATGAGAAGTTAGTTGAGAGTAGAGGGAAGATGATATCTGAAGTTTTGATGGGTTCCGACATGCCTTGCAAGATTAGGGTAAGACAAATAAGAAACCTCTAGGACCGAAGACTATCCATTTGGCCGTTTATGCAGAAATCACAATAATTGAGCCATGGTGGAAGATTCTTGACTGCCAACCTGTTTATTACCGCTAGCAATTAGAAACTGGCCTATGATGAAAAGTACGCGGAGTCATTCCGAGAGTTACTCTACCGTACTCTTCACAGCGGTCTTTCAAACACAAGCTGAGGCGTTTCAAGCGCAGATTTGGCTGTATGCATGACCTACAACACGCGTGCTTAAAGACAGCGTAAGCCTCATTCTACGACACGGCATCTCAACCATCAAAATTTATAATTTCGTGAGGGTTCTTACTAGTCCCTACCATGGCACGCTATAAATACTCACCTCTTAACCTATCTGCCAAGGAGATTCGACTTCTGACTTTGCTGCCTGGTAAATCTTCTAATGAGGTCCAAATTCTTTTGCACAACACCAAACTTGCAACTGATGCGCCGCCTTCATTTGAAGCATTGTCCTATGTGTGGGGCTCTACAGAAGATTCGCAAAGAATCAGAGTTGAAGCTGACAAGGCATCTCACATTACCATCACCAAAAATCTTGCTATTGCCTTGCCATATCTTAGATATGAGAACAAATCTCGAATTTTATGGATTGATGCCATTTGTGTCGACCAAGAGAACATACGCGAACGTGGCCATCAAGTTCAACTGATGCGAGATATCTTTGGCTTGGCCAATCGAGTTGTTGTCTGGCTAGGTGTCGAGGAGTGTGATAGCAGCTACGCCCTCAATTTGATGGATCAACTGAACTCCAAGATTGAGGTAGATTGGCTAGCTGCGACAATGAGACCATCTTTCAACGGGAAAAATGAACCGGAGTGGACTGATCGAACGAAGCTTTTGCCTTATGAGGAAAGAGAGCTTCTCGCTCTGTACTCACTTCTTCATCGCGCCTGGTTCGAGAGGCTGTGGATCAGACAGGAAATCCGGTTGGCAAACCGCGATGCTATAGTCATGTGCGGTTCCACGACCATTGCCTGGCAGGCCTTCCGCAACGCACTTTTCTGCATGCGACAGAAAGCCAAGAAAAGAGAGTTCCTAGGAAGCAAAGCAGTCCCATTTCATGAGCGGATTGAAATGATCTACCAGATGAGCGATGACGCCAGTCCAATGCCCTTGGGACGACTCCTCCGTCAGACTAAGCACTGCAAGTGCTCGGATCCAAGAGACAGAGTGTATGCCATGTTGAGTTTACTCAAAAAATCAGAAAGAGATATGGATATCAAAGTAGACTATTCTCTGACGACAAGTCAGGTTTACGAAAATCTGGCGATTCGTTTCATTGACCATTTCAAGAGTCTGAAGATCTTGGCTTCTTGCGAGATGCAAACTCAGCCACGGAGCATGCCAACATGGGTTCCAGACTGGTCGCTTGGGAATCTTGCCGATCCACTGTGGGTCCCCAATGCGGATGCTCAATCAATCGCCGTTTGGAAATATCTAGGTAACGGTATTCTAAGTGTTTCCGGAGTCCAGTCAGCAACTTTGAGCACTGCAGAAGAAATATTCTTTAAAAATTCGTCTAATCCTGAACTCATCGCTGCAATATTAAAGTACGCCCCGATCGATGTTATTAGTGCGTCATACGTGGATGGCGGTCGCCTACTTGATGCTTATTGTCGGACACTCTGCTGCGATAATTTTTGTTATGGGCAGCAGAGCCGTGATCATGGTGATTGATTATTGCATTGAGTTCGATGTTGTTGCTAAGTACAAGTGTGTGGAAGGGTAAGATATAACCGTCACCACCGCTCCTGCCCTAACATACGCCAAGCTGTCCCAGCTGAAGATGATTGTAATGTATAAGGTGGTCGAGAGAGAGGTCAAGGTCGCAGTGCCGTTGACGTGCAGGTCGACATCGCAGTGATATCGAGGCGGAAGAGGTTGATTTAGTTGATTTAGAGGTCAAGGTCGCAGTGCCGTTGACGTGGAGGTCGACATCGCAGTGAGAGGTCGTAAGGGTGGTCAATATTCGCTTTGATATTGCCTTTAGGATCTGAGGGTAGCTACCATTTCTGTTATGGGCAGCAGAGCCGTGATCATGGTGAT
>Ga0335072_10000234_pt1 | contig 119742 bp, 102 predicted proteins | sample Lox_Sample_21_FD_206725 | JGI IMG/M metagenome (GOLD analysis project Ga0335072, IMG submission 206725) | Soil microbial communities from Loxahatchee National Wildlife Refuge, Florida, United States - Lox_Sample_2.1 | ecosystem: Environmental > Terrestrial > Soil > Wetlands | place: USA...
CGTTGACCCAATTAGTATGGCCCTCGAGCGTCTGCAGTGCCGCCCCCGTAGCCGCGTCCCACAGCCTGATCGTGCGGTCGTCCGATACCGACGCCAGCAGCTTGCCGTCCGGCGAGAAGGCCACGGCGTTGGCCGACTGTGTATGGCCCTCGAGCGTCTGTAACTCCGCGCTCCAAGCTGATTCCACTTGCGGTAACATACAAATCCAACCAGGAATCCGGTCTTTAAACATATTTCTAATGATGCTAGTTTCCGGCGCAAAAACAATTGCAGAAGAATATAGCTGGAGAGGTGCAGTTTCAATGATCCATCGGTGCTTTAGGATAAAGCGCCTTGCATCATAAAGAAATTCGGATATTTGAGTGCTTTCACCAACCTAGATAGTGTTAGCATAAACAGGTAAACTAGCATACAGTATTGAACCGGCAATTGAACTTACTGCGATAATAGACTGCAAAGTACCAATCAAGCTAATGCTTTCGGACATCTTTCCCATCACGCTTAAAGCTTCAAGCCAATGAAGGAAGTGCTTCTGTAGGAAATTGTGGACCCGGCTCTGGTCACGGATAAGGCTTTTGCTCTGCTCTAAATGGTGCACCCAATAGCGGCAAGCGTAACGGACATCTGCTTGTAGGCTGTCGTTTATCATTCGACAATCAATCTCCGTTCGGAGCTTTCCAGGAGTCTCCAGACTGCAAAGGTTTTCTCGAAGACACTCGGGTTTTGACATTAATTCGAGGCACTTTGTCGCTATCATCTTATGTGTCTCGCTTTCATCTACCCAGAATGGACTTCCACGCTTTTCAGCATCAATGAGAAAATCGCGGAACGAAAGATGTAGTAGTCGTACGGGAGAATGTTGGTTAGCAGGAACGCTGAGAACAGAGTGCAGCGTATTTAGTCTACGATCCACAACCTTCTTTGGGATGCTGAGAAGGCTCGCGAGAGAAATGGTGGAGAGCGGTTCGACGAGGATAATAATCGAGCCAATGACTTTTCGGAATTCTCCTGTCAGAATCTCTTTGTCTGAGTCGGTAAGGCCGACAAATAACTGATCCAGGACTGGGAGATAGGTTCTGTCGAGTTGGGACGCCTGGCCGACAGTCTGATATCGTAATACAGTGGCTAGCCGTTCTTCTGGATCCCATCTAAGATCTCCGATGAAACGGCACACGGTTGTTGCAAAAATAAACAGGGGAATGGCCATATTAACCAGAGCTTGGATATTCTGTTCACCGGGCCAATCTAGGGGCAGCCAGCGATCTGAGGGGCGTAAGTGGTTGTGGTCCTTTCGAATCTTGGAAAGCTCCGCCTTAAGGAAAGCGGATATATCGTGCTCAATTATTGGCTGGGGTATTTCGTGGAGAACTAGATCTTGATACGTGCCTTCTGATATATCCACGAAGCCGAGGCGGATCGGTAGCTCTGGTCGGCTGGTCACAAAGATCCGTAGACTCAATGATCTCACATGCCGGGCTTGTGACAAAAGGAATAGGATATTTTTGATATCTCCTTCGCGTTCGCATTCGTCTAGTGCGTCAACTACTATAACCAGTTTCGAGACCTGTGAAGAAATGTGTTTTGTTTCAGAGAAAGGCTGAAGAATAAGTTTCTCGAATTGTTCTTTCATTGCCTTTCCGGATATAGTAGGGTCGATGTCGATCGCTTTTTGGACGTAGGGTATCAATGCGGGCACCTTGACTATGAGTTGAGCAGCGATAGTAGTGAAAAACTTGGAAGCATTACCGCGGTCACCCTCACCTCTCTTGAAAAAGAAGCTGGCCCCTAATTGGCCTTCGTCTGCGAAAGACTGGGCAATAGTTCGGGAGATCGTAGATTTCCCCGTACCAGCCATACCATTCAGCCAGAATATACATTTGCCTTGTGGGTCCTGGGCCCATTCCCTGATTCGACGGCGTAAGTCAACTCTCGTGTCCGGATGACATCTGGCGTCGAGCTCATCGAGATGTGAGTTGAAAGCTGCTCCTTCGGCCGAGGGTAGTTTCGCTAGGTTGATTGTCTGACTGATGTTTAGAATGAGCGCACTAAATCGACCAGGACGTCAGCCATTTGGGTCCATAAGAACGGGGAGAGTCCATGACTTACGTTTGGTCAACTTGGAGAGCTAGAGAAACCGTTTGTTTGCAATTTTCAAGCCCGTTGATGACCTTGTCTACCTCCTTGCTTTCAAAGGGCCATTTTAAAGCCCGAACTCCCATACGACTCATGGCTTTGCGTGTCTTGCCCGGGTTCAGTGTCTTATCTAGAGTTTTAAGCTGCGAGAAGCTATCCTTGAGCGCATCGAGCAATTTCTGGGAAGCCGAGAGCTTCGCACCATCTGGACCGTTAAGTAGCTGCTGGACTTCTCCAAGCACGTCTCTTAAGCTCTTGACCTCGCCTTGAAGGCGTGTAATATCATTTTTCGCATCTTTAACGGCGAGGGAGTATTGGTAGCAAAACGAGGCTACTTTTGCACATAGGTCGACGACAGCGATGACGTTTGCTGCTGCGCCAAGTCCCTCCATTTCGGGAGATGGAAGAACCGTAAAGAAGCGAGTGCCAATTGCTCTTCGAAATCCTTGAATTTCGAGGGAGAACTCCGAATGTGTGGACAAGTGAGGACAGTCAAGTGTCAGCTGAAATGCGAGCCGGGAGTGGCTTGCTGCATGTCACAGTGTAAGTGGCGGTGCACATGCGCGGGGCAATTTCTCTCGCACGCTGGCGACCATTTACCCAATTGGTCAGTCGTTGTCCCAACAAGGCAGCAAGGAAAAATACAGTGTGCAGCTTAGCGGGATGCTATTCGCTACCATCACAGGTAAATAAGATGAAGCGATCATGGCTTATGACTTTTAAGGCTCGTATCTACTTGCGTTCTAAAGCTACCTAGCCTTGAAACCCAAATAATTCTACATTCGAGAGAGTAGTGTGGTCGCTTGTGAGAGGTACTCTTCCAGCATAAGACCAGTCCCCTGAAGAGAGAAATAGGGCCTGTCTCGAAGGACTAGGACCTGTCTTAACCAGCCTTAGAAGGAGAGACCAATCCGAGAATTGCTGTCCGGTTGCTCAGATCGGCTCTCTCTGATTTCTTCAAACGCCCGTCCATCTGAGTCCAGAAGTGATATCTATGTCTCCAGATGTGCTCTCTTGAAATCTTTGCAGAGGTAAGGAGCAGTCGGGTTACTTTTCCAAGTTACATTGGCCCCCATCCAAAACAAGTGCGAATAAAGTGGTGACAGACTGGGCAAAATCAAACGTAGGATGGAGAATGCTCAAGTTTGGGTCATTTTAAGATTTGAAGGAAAGCTATATTGAGGGTAACGATCAAGCACGTGAGCATTAACGGCGCTGGAATCACAAATGGCGTCAAAGCGCCTTTTGGAATAGTTTTAGGTCATGAGCACATAGTTGAGCGACTCTTAGGGCGCAGTGGTCACGCCCGACTTTCTATGTACAAGTGCGTGTGTGCCGAGGCTTTCATGCCATGAGCGGTTGTGATAGAAGCGAAAGATAAGCAATAGAGAAGACCCATAGATGCCTGTCAACCTCAAAGTGCAGGCACGTTGAACGCCTTAGCGCACCGAAGATCGACAAGTTAGAATAAGACTGCTCAAGCGTATCCAACGCCAAAAGCACAAGCGCAAGCGGACCAGCCACACCGGAAGCCTGGGACTGTTGACATAAGCATCGAAGATGCAACAATGCTGAGGATTGAATATCATGAGGGAAACCACAATGAAGAACGGTCCCCCACTGGGGAACGATGTCGAGCGTGTGGTTTATATGCAGCAGCAGTCCTTCAACCTGCATACAAAATGACGAGCCTCCGTCAAGTGAACTCTCCAGAGGTAGAGATTGGTTCAGAGTCTGTGGCCCCGGTCGCACAGACAAAATCGATCACCAAAAAATAGGATAGTTGAAGAGACACCAGTTCTCAACAAGGGGTAAGGAATCGGTCATATCATATACAATGGCGCTTAGGTGATCACATAGGTGGCAGTGCCGGAGATGATAGACACCTGTAGAAAGTGTTAGCATTAGACTCATTGTAATAATGAGAGGGGAGACTAACTGTGCAACCATCTTGATTGCATCCTGTGTCGGAGCAGTACTGGCTGTTCTCGTACTTGCAAGAGCCGGAAAGGTTGCCCTGGATCTCAACGGTACCCGGGTATGGGGCGGTGGTCGTTGGCTTGTTGGCCATGATCGAAAGCCATGTGATGCCATTCTTTGCACCGACGCCAAAGTTGATTGGAGCATAGTTGCCAAGGGGTTGGGATGGGCTACCCCACTGGCAAGCCTCAGATGCGCCGTATCCAGGAGGATTGAGGTAGTATTGGGCAGAGGTCGACTGCCCCTCCCACATATAGTAGTTGCCGGCATCTGGACATGTAAGAGGCTGTGTCTGGCCAGCCTCAATCTCAGTGGGAACTGTCTCGGACTCGGTTCCTGGATAGTCGGTACGACAAATCGCAATGACAGAGCCAGCGTTGTTCGTAGCTTGGACGTTGCCAGTGCCTTGTATGCAAAGACTGGTTGATAGGCCAGGATTGGTGAGGTGAAGTTTTCCACCAGTGCAAGAGAGACCACCGACGGATTGACCAGTGGATCCCTGTGCGGCTGGCCATTGAGACTTCTGGTAGCCAGGCGGGCAAGCGTACGAGCACATCATGCCTTCTGTACAAGTATCCCCTGAAACGCCCGTAACGATATTAGAAACGGCATCGCCGCTGTAGGTGACTTGTTGCAAACCAATCCATCCACCCAAGTTCAAGTAATCGATTGCAACAGCGCCATAATCCGAAGGGAACGTGCTGCAGTCAAGCTGCCCATCGGGGAACGAAGAGCCTAAGCCGGAGCCGCTAGACCAAGACCCTCCACCGGGAGATGAAGGAGCTGCCGACCATGCAGCAGTTGAGCTAGAGGCTGCTTCATAGAATTGAGGTGCAGTAACACTGGGGCTCGTAGCTGCAGAAGACCAGGTAGAGCTTGAGGTCGTAGTAGAGGATGTCGATGTAGAGGTCGACGTCCATGTTGAGCTTGTAGAAGATGACGAGCAAGCATTTGCAGGTGCTACACCGTTTGCCCATTTCAACTCGCCATCCTCTATCCCAGAGCACGCTTCATCGGAGGAGATGAGACTTCCGTTGAGTTCATAGGCAATGACGGTCGGACCTGGAACATTTTCCGTCACAGTCATGTCACGTCGTACTTTGTGAACATTCCTGTGTTGGTGTCCATGTGGTTGTGCAGCTGCAACTGATGCCACTGTCGCCGCGCCCAAGGCGAGGGTGACAGTGAGTTTCATTTCGATTGTGATCAATCGGCTCTAGTGATTTTGTCTCACCCAAGGATGGTGATTGAAGTCTTTCAAAGATTTCCCGTCAGGCCGCGTTGAACAAGGTGCCGATCGTACAAGTAGGTGTTGATCTGAGGATCTAAGCACATATCCAGCATGTCAGCCACTTTCCTTTGAATAGAACCGAGATCGCAAGCGTCAGAAAGGCAGAACCGCTTATAAGTGAATACACTGAATGAATGCAACTGAAAGTCACGCGCAAAAGAAAGACGCAAGGGGTGCCGAACGTAGAGACATGGTCCAAACATACAGCAGTGCTCGTGGGATCTAGAACGGTCAAGGCACAGGAATGTCGTGGAGGAATCGAGAGGTGAAGGACCTGGCCCCAACTGCTGCAGACGTGGACTAAAATACAGAATTCAAAAGAGTGTAACGAGAGCACAGGACTCTCTAAGCGAGTGGAAGACCAAAGATGGTCGAGGTAATGAGTGATAAAATGCAAATGCAGCGGCGTGGTTGTGACAGTGAAGGTTGGGTAGAAAAGGTAGACAGGGTACGAAAGGGAGAAAAGGTTTAGCCAAGCATTGGCGTGCTGCAGATTGGCGTCACTTGAATCTGAATCTGCTGCAAAATGAGGCACAGCGGCCGCCGCTAGGCCTGGAGCTTGGCCGGTTCCTCACACTGGAGTGGACCGTGTAATTTCCGAATGCCACCACTCTTTTGTTTGGCAAATCGACCAGTAACCATCCCTGCTCCATGCTTCGGGTTGTCCTGCAATCAGTCCCCAGCGCCTCAGGTTATTCGTCCTTCATCCACTCATTTGCTGCTGTCCGTGGCCATCAAAAAGGCACTACAGCCCTGCAGCGGCAAAGCACGAAACGTCCAAAATCAACAACGAAATGCCGCAATTAGCGAGAAACGACGAATGCCACAGATGCGCTGAGCTTAGTGGAGAGGAAAATGCAGCGTAATTTAGATAACACTGGAGCCGCGACGACGATCAGACAGCAAAGAGACGATCGCGCTTACCACAAGTGGCTTCTACTCTGTTCCCCTGATTTTTGACCTGATTTGACATGAAAAAGTGCGGAGACTGCAGCCAGCGTCGCCTAGTTTTATCACCAAGGATAGCGGGCTACCGCTGTGAGTGCTGTGGTATGACCGCGTTGATTGCAATTTGAGCGAGATTGAGGAGTGTGGATGTAATTATTCTCACATCGGTTTGCTTGCGGCCAGAAGATTTTACTGGAAATGATTGTATAGAAGCCTGAGAGGAGCCTGTGTTCAACAGTGGGCTTTCATGGCAACACCGCTCTTTCCATCCCATTCACCATTGCTGTCTCACCGTCTTACAGCATGCGATAATGAACATCTCGAATCTGTGCTTCACTGATCCTGTCTTTCCACTTCCCGTGTTTAGCCCTCGTGGCTATTGTTTCAGCAATGGGATCATCGCAGACCTTAGTTTCGGAAATCAACCATATTGGTGCATATTGGTTCCGCCATACTGGCTCGTTACAACAGGGGACTCAAGACAGGTTAAAAAGGTGGATAGTAGAGCTACAGTGGGCCTTGGCAATCAGATAGGCGGAGCCGATCTATTGGCTGACACCATCGGGACACCGTGCAACTCATCGGAAGCTCTTGCATTTGGTTACATGGATGGATAGCACTAGTTGGTCCTGTACTACCGCGGTGACTGATGCCGGTAGCCACGACAGCGACAATCAGTCCCCAATGTGTTGGCTCCCGATGCTGTACCACCAGGTCTGCCGAATCAACAATTTGCTGGTCCCTGAATCATGCGGACGTACCTGAGACACACAGTCAACCGTCATCCGCCGCTAAAGCCGTACCCGAGGCTGGCGAAGAAAAAGGTTCCTACCAGCCAGGTCGATATGAAAATCTTCTTGGAGAGGTCGAGAGCAGAACCATGGAGTTGCTCAGCTATTGCCATTTACTGAGGTCGATCGCACGTCATGTCCTGCAAAAGGGAAAATAATAGACACATAGTAGGAAACTTTGCCAACGTAGCGTCCAGTGAACGCTACCTTCTCTGTAGGACAACTCTAACAAACTTTCGCCTGGTCGTATTAGAAGTACAGCTGTCCGATCACTTGCCCGTGCCGATCTCAATCAGAAACAAGTCTGCGTCTTCTCGCGCCAACAGCTGTAGATCGATAAGACTTTGTCAGCCGGCAAGTGATTAGACCACCCATCGCGGATATGGACATACGTCAGGACCTATAATGGTCCTTACCTGTCACAACAGAACCCTTTCACCCAGTGTATCATGAATCTTCTCGTGGCGTTACCTTCATAAGCCAAGCCTTCAAACATAGAATCAGCATTTTGTGAGGCGGCCACATATATGGTTGCCAGGTATTGTCACCTAGAGGAATGTGACATTCCATGGTCCTTCATCCACTCAAATCAAAGAACCTCGAATTGCCTCGCCTCGATAGAACTCATAGGCCCAGTTGATTAGTGAGCAAACTTGCAAACGGCCTTTCTTTCATTCGTTCCTTCCCAAACGAAGGTAATCAACTTTTGTTGAGGGTTGTGGGTGCAATAACCAGGACAACCACCAAACTTGCCACGATGAGCGCAGCAGCGATCAGACCGACCAGAGCTACTGACCCTCTACTGGCAGGAAACTTTCCCTGAATGATCCAGTGTTGGGCCTCGAAGTAGCGATGGCAGCCTACGAGCAGTACAACGATCGAAATGGCGAGAAAGGTAGCGCCTAGAGGCTTGCCGACGTGTCGGAGCTTTGCGCCTGCATCTTGATCAGAAGCCGTTGGCATTGGGGCCATAGTGAACAATTGATCGAGCAGCGTGCTTCCCATATCATCGCTAGAGCCGTATCCGAAGACTTCATGCATATGGCCCACGTCGAGTGACGGTCCAACAAGAGGCGAGAAAGGCAGATCCCCTCCACCTGTTTGCCTCCGTAAACGGTATTCTTGACGCATCTTTTGTGAATTTGAAGCGATAGAGGTGTTGAGCCGAAAGAGCTGTGTCACAGCAATACCGATGCTAGCGAAGGCGAGGGATGTTCGTAGCCAGGCAAGAAAAGTCCTCTCGAGTGCAAGGTGGTCACGAGCTACAGAACCCTTGTTCTCTAAGGACACTGATCCATACTTTTCGACGAGCCCACGCCACCAAGACGTTGAAGGCTCTTTATCCTGTTCTTGAGGCTCATGCGAGGATGTGCTGGGCTGGGGCTGAGGATCACCGGGAGCGGCGCCACGAATAGTCTCCCGGTTTGCGGTGTCATAGTTGCGGCCTCCATTTTGCCCAGCACCTCGAATGGGTGTTATCTCATCGGAGGAGGAATTTGACTGCCGTCGGTACCGGGCGGACATTTGGGAGTCAATGGAGCTTCGAGTATTTGGAGAGAACTGCACGCTGCGTTGTCGCCGGGGTGGTGGAAAATTGCTCAATGGGCTTGTCCCTTCTAAGGGAGACTCCACGAGCTGCCCGTCGATGGAACCGGACGCCATCTTGCTTTTAAGTGTTCTCTGAATCTGGAGGGTGCGTGCATCAGCGTCAGAAAGAGAGGGTGCTAATCTGGCCTAGACTCAAAAGCATTATCACAGCTGAAGCCATTTATTTCCCCATGTTCGCGTCTTGGAAAGATGTCATTCGCTCCTAAGTGCAAGATCATGCATGACGGTGGAGTACATGAATAAGTGTACTGGAAACGACCAGATTTGCTGATTTTACGGGCAGTGGCGTGATTTGGCTTGGCTTGACCTAAAATGTTGCGTGGGGGAAGCCTTGCGGCTCCGGCGCTTACAGGCAATAGCTCGACTAGAATTGATGCCTATCGATAAACTTTCGGCGATCAATTGTAGCGGTTTCGCAGGGAGCCTTTTCTTACATTTGCCACCAAAACATAACCTTCTGGTTTGACGATAGGAGAACAAATATGGAGCCAACTTCCGCACCACAGTACTTACCAAATCCAGCCCAGGATGCAGGACAGCAGAGCAGTGGTATACCTTCCAAACTACCTCGTTTAACACCGCGAGAAAAGTCCAAACGAAACCAAGTCAACCCAGAACCGATTCCAGCAACTCCGCCGCTTCCAGGACCACTACCATACGACTCAATCGCATTTCAAAAGCCTTCACGCCGTATATTGTCTTCTGAGGATCATCAACGATTCCTGTCCTCTCCAGCTTACCGCCTCGTCTTAGCATGGATTTTCACCCTCGCTGACAGCGTCCAAGGCCAACCTATTCCATCCCCCGAAACCTCCACTCTCTCGCCCTCCGTCACTCGCATTTCAAAAGCCATCTCAGAAATACAACTATCAATAGACAGAAATCCGCCACGCGATACAGGCTCCCGATTTGGCAACCCAGCTTTTCGTGGCTTCTATAACGATCTAGTCACTCGAGTCCATGATTTGCACACAGATGTACTAGCCATACCGGATGAAGCCGCTATTGAGGAATTGTCCACATACATGCTCGGGTCTTTTGGCTCGGATGAACGTCTAGACTACGGATCCGGGCACGAGCTGAACTTTATGATGTGGCTGCTCTGTCTGTACCAGCTTGGGCGGATTGCTCGCTCAGACTTCCCAGCGATTGTGTCGAACATTTTCGACCAGTACTTGCATCTGATGCGGAGACTACAAACGACATATTACCTTGAGCCAGCTGGTAGCCACGGAGTCTGGGGATTGGATGACTACCATTTCCTGCCATTTTTGTTTGGTGCGAGCCAACTGGTCGGTCATCCATATATTACCCCGAAAGCAATCCACAACAGTGCCATATTGGACGAAGAGGGTGATAAATACCTCTATCTTGACCAAGTGAGGTGGGTCAACAGTGTAAAAACGGTCAAAGGTCTTCGGTGGCACAGTCCAATGTTAGACGATATATCAGGAGCAAAAAGTTGGCTCAAAATAGAAGAAGGTATGAAAAGGATGTTCGTCAAAGAAGTTCTGGGCAAACTACCGATCATGCAGCACTTTTTGTTCGGAGGATTAATACCGGCAGCAGAAGGCATGGGCCAAAGAAGTGCAGAGGACGAAGAGACTCAGGCTGCAAGGATGACGCACGTTAGAGACCACGGGCACGAGGCTGATTATTGGGGTGACTGCTGCGGTATCAAAGTACCAAGCACTATTGCAGCGGGACAAGAGATGAGAAAACGTCTGGGTTCGGCGGGAGGATTGAGACCTATTCCATTTGACTGATGCCACATAATGTTACCGTGATTTCGTAGAGTAGAAAGCATGACTGTTTTGGCTTTGATCTGCAGTTGCAAGGAAGAGCCAAGTACCAGACTTGGAGCTTGGCAGAGGGACCAATAAGATAACCCTCGGAAAGGCGGGGTGGATCTTCTGATCCGATTAGCTTGTGGGCTTCTCTGGCAGCCTTGCAGACCACCATTTTCGACAACGTAACCCTCAACCTCCCACACAGGGCGCAACTTAGGGCTCCAGCCCTGCCTGAGGCTGCTTTTGCACCCTCTCCGAGCTCCGAGTGGTGGGGGAGGGGCACACTCTGCCTACGAGAACGCCTTGACCAGTGACCTGAGACCACATCGTGTAAGGCCGTACCCCTCCTTCAACCGCACCTCTTCACGTCCACCTCTCCAGCTTCTTTCAATTCTATTTACTGATTACACCACCCTCGTCTTCCCACAACTCCCTGTAGCTCCTAACGCTCAGCTTCGTCTCTTGACCCTCTTTTCACGTGCTTTCCATTTACTACCAAACGCTGGGTGAAGTTGTGCTGCAGCCTTGCAATTTTATTCACTTCTGCCAAATCTACCACCATCAGCCTTATACCTCTCAAGCCATATATCCATAATGTGCAAGCCCAAGTCTAAGCCTGTGGCCAATGCCCGTAACTGCTCTCTCCCCAAAGCGCCATGGCTATACCTCAATGACACCACCTCTGATGAGATAACCGGCAATGCCATTGCGAACGACCTCATCTCACTCATTCCGAAGGCCGTTGTTTCAACCCATTTGAACGCCGGCAAGGTTACTTCACCGGAAGACACCATCGTCGTCTTCGTGGACCACCAGCCTGATGAAAGCATTGCCGCCCAGACTGCAGACACCCTCCGCGAGAAGACCATTGAGCTCGGCAAAAACTTCACAAGCGTGAACTTAACTAGGAACAGCTCTGCTGCAGAACATGTAAACAAAGTTGACTGGGGCACAAACCACCTCGAGGTGAACACTACACATCGCACAGCTCCAGCGGCCGCAGAGAAGATCTTTAAATGGCTCTGTAAGCTACTCTGCCCGCTCAGAGGTTTTCCTTCTTCAATATTGCTTGCCCCGCTCTACAATACCTTCTCACCACCTACCGGGCCTCTGCTAACCACATCGCAACGCAGTCAAAGTTCTCACTGTCCCAGAGACCCTTCACCTCATCCCTGAAACCGACATGCGCGCCATCGATGACGAGAACTTCCCTGACTATACTTACTGTCCCATTAACCAGTCCCACAAGCACCGCAAGGATGCCAAGATCCAGTTCGTCGCCCTTATCGTCAGCAAGCCCAAGGTCAGCGCCGATAAGCGTCTACAATGGAGGGTCGTTGATCGCACTGGTGAGGTAAGTACCTCCGCTCTCAATAGCAATTCTGTTATGCTCCCTGCTGCAGGCAAAGTTGGACTACTGATAAGGTTGTGTGAACTAGGCAAATTTCTACTTCCAGTGGCGTGGTGCCGACTCTAAAGCGACTTGGGACTGGGTACTGAAACTGCAGCCCGGCGATCGAAAAGCCCTACCCCGCATGCCGATGGTGCACATCAAGGAGAAGAAGCGCGTCCAGATCATCAAAGCACCATTTCGCGGTGTAGCTGCCGTGGTAGGTGGCGCTGGGGTGGCTGTGAAGGGCGTTGGTCAAGGCTTGTGCTGGATTGGCGAGAAGGTAAGCATGGGAAAGAGTGGGCAATGGGTTGCCGAAGCCGACTTGGACAAGGATGGGAATATCAAGGGCACAGGAAAGAAGGACGGTGTTGCTACTGGTGAGGAGAAGAAAGAGGTGAAGATTTTCAATGAGAAAGGGGAGAAGATGTGGAAGGACGACGATGATACGGCGAGCACGACGACAGGGTCTATCTACGATGAGAAGATCGTCAAGGAGTTCTGCTGACAGAATCACGGGGCAACCAAACAACCAAGCAAGGATTTGACTGGAATGGGCATGAAAGGAAGGCTCAGGGGCCAAATACAATGAAGCGGCGTAAAGGACCTGTGGGATGTGTGGTAGTGATGGAAGGCGTTGTTTCCTAGATGTTTCCTCCCTGTCGTCACATATGATGTGCCATGATCTTACTTCCACCTCACCTACTTTGCAGCTACAGATCTGAGCTTCGACGCCACAATGAATAATACAAAGCATCCCTGTTCTTATGACATTTGAGGACTTTGGTAAAGTCAACATTACGACAGCTTGCAGCCCGCGTCGTCCGCTCGAATGGCTGTTATTCTATCTATTCCATGAGTATCCCGCCCAAGACATTTCCTCAGCTCTGATTCCATCGCCCAAAGCGCTGATAATCCTCATACAAACCCTTGAAGATCGCTCTCGAGCTGCTATCCATCGCTGCATTCATGCCTCTCATCAGATCTCGCGGTATCACATCCAACATCGCGTATAACCCCGGCATCAGAGCTGTCTTCACCTCAGGTGGCAGCTGGCCCTGTAATTGGCAGCGCGCGTACTCCATGACGAGGTACTGCATATACTGCCCTGCAATCGATTTTGCCTTTTTTGTGTCGTCAGTTAGGGGGGTGCGGTGGCGAGAGCTGCTGACGGAGGAGCCTGTCGGGTCGCAGAGGGATGTGAGGAGACGGGTATATTGGGCTGCAGACTTAGATGTCAAGGGCTCCGTAGTCGAGATGAGTAGCCAGGGCGGCTGATGGCGGCGGATCTGCGGCTGTTTGAAGGACGCAGGTATTGGGATCGGTCGGAAGAGGCAGCGTAGAAGCCCTTGGAAAACTGGTAGGAGGAGGTGATAGCGTCCGCCCAGGCGCTTGCGGAAGCGGGTCAGGAGGATGCTGGTTAGTGAACAGAGCCGTTGGTAGATTGCTGACGGGCCGTTTGCGGGCATGCTGTCGAACTTCGGTGACGCCGGGGAGGTGAGCGAGGTGAGCGTGCTCAAGAGGTCGTCGACTATATATTGATTAGGCGTATCCAGAGTGAGTCTGGCGTAATCTAACTCGAGGCAGAGGCGTTCGAATGAGTCGGCTTCGAGGATAGGCAGACGCCTTCCGTGGCAGGTTGTAGTGCTGGACGAGGAGTACAGAGATTTGAATTCTTGGAATAAGGGATCTTCCAACTTCGAGGAGCGCGCTGGCGGCATTTCCCCATCGCGTGGCGCCACACCGCCATCCTCCAGTAACTTGACAAGCTTCGCTCGTTCCTGAGACCTTTTAATATTCCGGCACGGCATTGCCAGCAGGATTTTGTAAGCAAAATCAGACCGGTGTCTCTCAGAACTGACTATTGAATCATGAATAGCCTGGAAACATTGGGACAGCAAGGAATGACTGCTAGTCACAACATCTGAGGCTACCAGTGCCTCGAATAGGCGCTGACTTGTAGTTGAGCCTGAAGCTGCCGCATATCGCCACAGAGCAGGCCATAAGTTTTCGGTAGGTTGAAGGAGTAGTATCTGAGCATTTTGCAAGATAATACCTAGGCAGGCATTGGCCAAGCCGGATGATGAGACAACATTCGAGGGATCACCAAAATCATGCAGGAAGCGTACTAGACACTTGAATTCCCGCTGTAGCAATTCGTTATATCCAGAAGACTGTGCAACAGCGCGACACATAAGCAGATGAAAGCATTCGATGATTTCTAGGGACTTGTCGTCCCCACTTAGCCAGGTTCCGAGAGATACGTACGGAGAGTGGCCAGTGTTGATTGCGAGTAAACCATTAGGATCGTCCTCATCAGGCAGAATAGTCAAGATCTGGCGCACCAATCTCCATAAGCGCCAGCGCTGAAGTTCGGGACCTGGAGCATGAGTGATCGCGACAGATGAAGCTTCTAGTAGCTGCCGAAGAATGCTCGTTTCTGCCACGCAATCTTCGGCTCGAGATGTTATGACACTGTTGATAATTGCAGTCCATGCTAGCGCAGTGTACATAGCGTCTTCTCCTGTTGCGAATTTCTTGATGTGCTCAAACGACATCTGAAGCAAGTTATGGACGAAAGCAGGCGTTGCCTCCGTCCGCGCGAGGTCGGTGAAAGCCGCGAATAATTCAGGGGCCTCCCAGAATCGACTAATAGTGCCCTCTTGCATATTTTTTGCAAGCGAATGCTGCCATATGTTCACAAAGTCTTGGAGCTTCCGCGTACGGGCGGCGGCTCTCATCAGCGGGACGATGACAGAGTCCCGTATCAAGGCATACTCTTCGACACCCGAGTCGGCAATGCTGTCCCGGAGTCTCTCCATAAGCGGTAAAGGACTTGCTAAGAAGACGCTGGCGTCGATCTGTAGGATATCTACCAGTACGGGCCACTGTGGTTTTGCTCGTGAGAATTGACGAAAGGCAATTTGCGCCAATTCCCTCTCCGGAAGGGCAATATCATGAGTAAGTGCCACTGCAAGCAGCTCCTGTAGGCTATCATCCCCACACGACGTCGCTAGTTTTGAGAACAGAGCTTCTAGCCACGGTTGCTCGCGTTGGCGCATTCTCAAAGTGTTTCGTGGAATGCTACGTGCAGCAATGTCATATAGCAAGGGAAGCAGCGCATCGGCTATGCGAGAAAACGACTCCAGAATCGGCATTAAAGGGGTCGTATCCATAGTCTTCGGGGTAGTTGGTAGATTGCGCATCGAAGCAAACTCTGCACGTGCTGGGAGGACACTGTGCAGTACAATGAGCCGCTCAGTTCTCCTTATAATATGGCCATTTCCAGTAGCAAGATCTGATGTTCTCAGCCACTTCAAGAAGGCAAGCCACGGAGACAGGCAGTGAGCCATAAACTTTTGGCTGCTCTCTTCATTAGAGGGGTTGGCATCTTCCTCCGTCCTGTACTCCCACAAGCCAAATAACCCTGGGGCATGTGCGACCAAAATGCTACGGTCAAGAGGTGCTCGAGTGCCCTTCGATACTATTGCCACAAAGCTTGAGACCAAGCGACTAGTCACTGAAGCGGCAACGTCCGGCGGAGTTGATAATGCGAGTTTGATGTGCTCAGAAGAAACTTCGTCGACGGGTTTTCTGGAGATCTCCATACAATGCTTAATTGCGGCGCAGATTGAAGCCATTAGAAGCGCAGGGAATGTCTCTGGCGGTGGTTGCTGGTTGTTCGGCTTTGTCTGGTCATCCTCGGATGGCGATATCTTCCTTTTTTTCCCCTTCGAGAGTGATTTTGGAAATGAAACGGTATATTCCTGACCACCTGGCTCCGCCGGAACCAGACCCAGAGCATTCTCTCCGTCCCGTAAGCACGCATCGAGATGAGTTATGAAATCAGCCTCGATCAGAATGCGTGCCAATGCCTGGCAAGAGACATGGTACACGAGATACAGAAATAGGAGCCAGCTTCTACTGTCAAGCCTCATACTGTTTCCATCGTAAGTAGAGCCAAAGATTCCGTCGGTATCATGATCATACCGTAAACATTCTTCATTGGAGACCTTACTCTTGCCACCAGATCTCGACAATCCAATTCTCTTGAGTAGCCACCTAAGGACCCATTCTTCCTTCGGCATACAAGAAGTTGCAGGACGGGGGATTTCCTTGCTTAGTTCGGGATCAAAGATTGTTGACCATATATGGCTGTAGTTTACCCTCAAGATTTGGGCAGCGGCATCGAGTAGCTCTACGGGCGGGACCTTGCTGCGTTCGAGGTCAAGCAGAGCTTGCTGAGATGACTTAACGCCATCCGCTCTTCCCTGGGCATCCATACCACAAGACTGCAAAAGTGCTGACTAGTTCCACGGACTTAGTTGACGTCGCCAAACTTTTTTCATGATCGAGGTGTAGGATAGAAAGAATTAATGCCAAGCAATCCGCCGATTGGCTGTGGCGGGCTGGCTAGCTTTTCCGTGCCAATTCCGCATGCATTGGGGAGCTTCAAACCACGACCGCAACAGCTACTGGCGCACTCTGGAGGACCTCGCCGGCGTTAATCAAAGTGCCTTGTAGGTGCCGAAGCTCAGCAGCGAGTTCGACAGGTTACTGATCAACTCTAAAAGTTCCTACAATGGCCGACGGCAATCCCTCAGCGCCTCCTGTTCCCGCTGCCCCGACAAAAAAGCCTGTCAGTGAGGCTCTACTGAACGAAAAGGTGTGTTGACCCGACCCATAGTGCGCTGGCGAGATACTGCAGCTTCTGAACTGGAGAGGCTTGAGGATTCAATCTTCGCTGCTGCGATTTCTGAAGTTCCGCAAGCACACGTGCCACGAATTAAATCTCTTCGACAAGGGCGCAGATTGGGAGACATGTTACTGACTCGAGTCATTTTCAGTGGGATCGCGCAATCTCCTCCTTCGCCGTACGAACCACGCTCGGTTTCTCCTTTGGCGTCATATTCTCAGTGTTGTTGTTCAAGCGAAGAACATGGCCAGTGTGGTTAGGGACTGGATTTGGAGCAGGGAGAGCTTGGGAGGAAGCTGACGGTATGTTTCCAACAGAGCCGACATCAAAAGACGTGCTAAACATAGCGTGCAGCGAACTTCAAGCGTGGCGATCGACCAGCAAGCACGGACGGTCTTAGAAAAGTGAGAACGCAAAGTTAGGAAACTAGTAGCAGTATCACCGCTGTCTACCATGGCATGAAATTATACAACACTTGTACATATGCGTCGTTCTCAGGCTGATGCAGAGCTGAATGGAATGTTTGATGCGCAGAGAATTGTAGGGCCGACTTTATCTACTTGACTTCTCAGTCTCGATTTCTCTCCGCAAGTTCTCCAGCTCTGCCTCTCTCTTCCTTAGGTGCGTCTCCAGTCCCTCGACCTGCTCTCCAACGAGCGCTAGGTCCTCCCTCAGCCTTTTAAGATCTCCACTCTCCTTAGCCGCGCCTTCCGAGTTCATCTCCACATATTGCCTCTGCTTGTACTCAAGCAGTTGCTGCGCCTCTCTTTTCACGAGTGTCCAATTCGTCTTGCCAGGCTGTGTTGGACCGCCGCCTTCTGACCTTTGCTTTCTTCTTCTCTCTGCCGCGGCGACAGCTGCGTCGTGCTGCGCTTCCAACTCGTGCAATTCTCGTAGCAACCGGACCTTCTCCAGGTCTTCGTCCTCTACTACGTCATTGAAGTTGGTGCCTTTAGGCTGGTATCCACCACTTGCATTCCCCGATCTACCTCCTATCCTGCTGAGATAGGCGTCGCCAAATTTGGCTTTCCTGCCGCTGGCCGTGTCTTCATCGTACTTGTTCGGCCGGTTTCTCACACTGTCTATTTGGTAATCGATCTTGTTTGACTCGAAAGATGCCCGTAGAGACGCAGGCACTGTTCTCGGTATTCGAAACCCCTCATGTCTGTAGTTGAGAATGTGCAGGAAAGCTAGACATGCGTCCTTCGATATTGTCGAGCTCGCACTGGGGTTTATCAAGTTCCACGCGCTCCTCACATCGGTGTCCGGTACGTCCAGACTGGCATAAAGGCTGTGTAGACTCTCAAACGATATTTCTCCTCGTCGGTCCTTGTTGGCACTATAGATCTCTTCGTATTTCCGCTTATCGCTTGGGCTCATGTACCACTCGAATCCGTCTTTTAGCCCTGCAGCACCCTCGTCATCGTCATCTTCTATTCGCTCGAAGTGTGACTGCTGATGCCCTGAGAGTGCTCGATTGGCTGCCACGAGATGTGCTTTCGATTCGGGAATCAGCCAGTCCGGCAGACTTGCGGGCACATCTTGGTATTCCCCATTGACAAGATCGAAAATTATGCGCATAGCCACGCAGAATTCTTCAAAGTCAAGCTCGCCATCTCCGTCCACATCAGCCAGATCCCAAACTCGTTCGAGCTGGTCATCTCGCAGTTGTGAATTTCGTAGGACAGTCGCAGCTTGTTGATTTGTAAGATGGGTTGCGCCGGGAGGTTGCACGAGCGAGGAGAAGATCTCCCAATACCGCGTTATTTCCCATTGTTCTATTTTCTTTTGCGAGGACATTGTTGATGACTGCGCAGGACAGAAGTGTTGGCGGCTCAAAAGGCTGATTTGACCAAGAAAGGGAGACTTGAGGGAGTGGTTGAACAGAGGCTATGATTGCAGTTATGATGAAAATAGTCTCTCGGTTTCACAGGGTACGAACAGTCCTTCAACGAAATATTGTATAGCATCAAATGAGAACGGCCAATGTGAGTTTGTCGCAAAAGCTGCGCGGCTCATACCCCGGAGGTCGGAGCTTTTAGAGCCGCTACGTCAAAGGTTTTAAGGAGTCCTCTATTTCTAAGCAGTAGTCTTGCTGTTCTCGCTACAGTGCATAACGCAACCACATTGTCTCCGAAGCTCGATTTTCGAGAAGAGGAACGTAGGGCCATTTGATGACCCTCATGATAGAGTCATTCTACAGTTCCATAACGAGGTTTCGGTTAGAGCCGTCCCAGTAGGATCAGCTGCGACTTAGACAAGGACCAAGTAATCTCGTCTCACTTACTCAAAGCCATGATTACCAGTAGACTGTGATCCAGCGTCAATTATGAACAGTAGCGTGGCGTGGTTCCAGTCACTGCTAATTCCTTCAAGGTGGATCCTATGTTCAGCGATTCAATAAGCCATGGCTGGATTTCATTTGTCGATTTAGATCTTTATTAACATATGCGTACAAAATCATAGGTTAACTATGTGCGATCGTGTCCCGCATTGACTGGCTTGACTGCTGATACAATGAAGCAATTGTTTACAGCCACCTAGAAAATTGCACCCTTCAATCATCGATTTCAATACTCCAGTCGCAGATTCTATTGGAAGAATTTGAGGCATTTCTGCGAAGCGTACGCTCGCGTTGCTATAATTCCGAATTTCGCGGCGCAACCAACTGGCGAACCGGCATTTTCGGAGACTGATGTGAGCACTCCACCCATACCTTACTCGGCGCCAACGAGTAAATCGTCACCCCTTCGGGCATACGTGGCACTGACATATAAGGCGCAACACCAACATGGGGGGCCTGCGGACCTCAAAATTGGCTGCGCCACTCGCAAAAGTAAAATCATGTCTGCCTCCCCATTAATCAGTAGCCCCTTACGAGCGGAGATAACCTCAGATTCGTATCAAGATGACGAGCGGAGATTGCAAATACTTCGAATGCGGCAGTTGCTTAATTCTGATGTGGAGGAAGATGTGGTGTCAGAACATACGTGGTCGCGCAGTATTGAAACCGACCACGAAGGAACCGCAGCAAAGGCACAAATCGGCACGTTGATACGCCCACAGGAGGTGAAAGTTGTACAAATACGTCGCCGACGGAGATCTCAAGACAGCGACACAGATAGCGAGTCTTCGTTCTCCTTCGCAGAGACACTTATCAACCAGTCTGCCGAACAGCTGGTTAGGGACGAAGTCTTCCGGCAAAATCATGGTGATCTGGCTTATGAGGTTGAAGTCCTTTTGGCCAACGCCAGAGCTGACCAAGAACGTCTCAGAAATTGGATCAGCAGTATGCGAAGCGTGGTGGAGAGGCTCGAACACAGGCGCAAGTCCGATGCACGGCTTGACGCGTCTTTGCAGCTTTTGGAGCATGCACACTCTGTTCACACGGCAAACCCTGGACGGAGGAGCACGCGTACCTGAATAAAGCGTGGTCCATAGTTCAGTCGCCAGGAGCCTTTCCAGTACCATCCGAAAAGGGGGATGCAGCACCCGAAGACAGAATGAAAGATTGCCTCGATAGCCTCGCGACACAAAGATTCGATCAAGAATGACTGCTCAATCGAGCATACTTCCTCGAAACTTTCCTCTCCCACGGAGAAACTGACGTAGGGGACGCAAGTCGAGCCGCGAGTCGCTATGAAGCAGAAGCAGGTTATTGTCGAGGAACCGACGAGCAAGCTGACCGGGGTGAAAGCTGATCGTTGCTTGAAACGATCAGGCGAGGTTGCAAACAAGCAGAGGTGGATTTTTAGCCTTGCTTAATGAATTCACACAAATTTCGTGAACAGAATTGAGGATAGCCGCTGGTTCTGGTCTATTGGCAAAGGGTTTGAGGCAACTTGCAAGCATAGACTAACGCAAACGATGATAGTTGCCTGGGAAAAGAAACAAGAGCACGATTTGGAGGAGAACTGTGAAGATAGCGTACCATCAATCTGTATGACCAAGATCCAGAAACTTACACCAGCGCTCATTTCCCATAATCACGCTCTAGATCCTCTTTCGGATCCATAGTTCCCATCTTGGGGCCCTCGTCATATGTTTCTCCAAGCTTCCCACTCGACCCTCTCCGCCTCTCACTGACCCAGAAGCCCTTCCCCTCGCCCCGCCACCTTTTCTCACTTGTCCAATACCTCACCAGCGCCTCTGCCCCCAACTTATCATCCTCCCTATACAAATTCGCAATATCGACGTTCAGCGGACTGTCCGGTGTCGGATCGTCCAACAGCTGCTGGATCGCCGATAGCGTTGACGAGATCGTATACGTTGGTGCCCAGTGCTCTGTAGTCAGCAATGACAAACATATCTCCCCGGTCTGGAACTGGATGTTCGGATGGCAGATTGGCGTGACGAATTCAATCTTCGGTGGTTCGAGTGGGTATTTGGGCGGGATGGTGATGTTTAGGAGCCAGAGGCCGCCTTCGTAGGGCGTGCCGCGGACGCCGCGGAGGACGGCTTCCCAGTGGAAGAGGTCATCGTCAGTGATGGGGCCGAGGTGCAGGAGAGCTTGGTTGAGGGAGGCGGCATTTTCTTTGATCTCGCGGACGATGCGCTTGGTTGCGGCGTTAGGAGAGTTGGAGGAGCTCCGCGGAGGGCCTGATTTAGACATTATGATAGTTACCAGACAGACCTCTTCTAGAAATTGGCTGGCGTCGAGAGTATTGACCGCAGGACTTAACTAGGTGATGAAGTATCTCGGTTGGCAGGTCTCCCAAGCTAGCCATCACATGCGTGGGGCCCCAGCCACCTTAGCCTTACGAGTTGGAGGTTGCCCCCGCGGGAAATCTGGGGAAGGTTTTGGGCTAACCAGGTCTCCAAGATCCAGGGGCTCATTTTCTCGGAGACTTGGATTTCGTAAGATCTTCTCTTTGTCCTTTTGAGAGTGCTGCCTGATTCAAACACGATGCGGACCTCGAAGATCTCTCAGGAGACGACTAAAATATTCCAGTCTCTTTCACCAAACTCCCGAATCCGTCGCACGACACGAAGCACAGTAAAGGGCATATCTACCTTCGCGCCTGGCTATGACGGTGGTGTCGAAGTTAAGGAGCAGGATGACAGCTTGGAGAGCCCCACAAAATCCAGCACCGCATACGGCACAGACATAGAGGATAGCTTGACGTCGGCGAAGCCTTCTAGAAAGCGTAAGCGGGGAGGCGAACCACCTGCAACAACCACCGTATCCACAACCAAAGTGGCCAAATCGACGTGGACATCGCCAGGGAAGCCAGGATTGAAGGAGGAGGAGGAGGATGTCTCAGATACTTCCTGCTCACCGGGTAGAGCGAAGGCGAAGCTAAAAATACCTGCACGCAAGACAACTGCTGCAGATGGGACTGTTACGATCCATCCTCCTTCCAATTGGGAGGAAATCTATGGCATCATCAAGAAGATGAGAGCAAACAACCCTACCGCACCGGTCGACACAATGGGCTGCGCAGACCTGTTCTGGCGGACATCACCTCCGCAGGATAAACGATACCATACCCTGACCGCTTTGATGTTGTCCTCCCAGACAAAGGATACAGTTACGGCGGCTGCGATGCAGCGCTTACATACAGAGCTAGTGCCCCAAGAGCCAGCAAGAGATGGCGAGCTACCGGCTAGTGGTTTAACTGTACAGAATATACTGTCCTGCGACCCCAAACATCTGGACAACCTGATCGGCAAGGTGGGCTTTCACAACAACAAGACCCGCTACATCAAAGCCGCCGCGGAGATACTCGCCAATGAATACAATGGTGATATCCCGGACACCGTTGAAGGCCTTATTCGCCTACCTGGTGTTGGTCCGAAGATGGCATACCTCTGCATGTCTGCCGCACGGGGCATTGACGTCGGCATTGGCGTTGATGTACATGTCCACCGTATCACGAACCTCTGGGGCTGGCACAAGACAAAGAATCCGGAGGAGACGAGATATTGGCTGGAAGGGTGGCTGCCGAAGGATAAGTGGCATGAGATCAACAAGATGCTGGTTGGGCTTGGGCAGACTGTGTGTTTGCCTGTTGGGAGAAAGTGTGGAGAATGCGATCTTGCTGGGACTGGACTATGCAAAGCAGAAATCAGGGGTATGAAAGTGAAGGAGCGGAGGGTAAAGGTAGAGAAGGTGGAGCCAGGAGGCGGAGTGGAATTGGTGAAGGATGAAGGTTTAGTACAGGTCAAGCAAGAGCTGGCGGACCCAAGTCCATAGAGTACAATCAAACACCAGTTGTTCTGTATGACATGAAAGATGAGGATAAATCATCCCCATTGAATTTGCGAATCGATCTCAGACCTCCGAATCCAGCATTTGCCATCGGCCAAATCAGGATAATAGGGCACAATCCAAGGGCATGATGTAGTTGCCCAGATGTTAAAGACGACAACTGAGAATGGCTTTGAGGGAAAAGACTACTAATCGGTTCTCTGTATCTTAATGCTCCTCTGGCTATACCCATCCCTCTACACGGGGGCTTCAACATTTTTACCTTCATCAACTTCACGTTTTGCGCCCAACAGATCCAGCACCATTCTCTACTTGCAGCCTTGCCCGGGCTTTCCCAACCACTGCGTTCACTGTGATAGAGTTCAGTCTTCAAATATCATTCCTAGTCAGGCGTGAAATAAGAACTTCCTATTCAGCATACTCCACAAGCTGTACCACTCGCTCCGGTCCAACACGTTCTAAACCACGCCTACAATGGCTCCACAACCAACCAAGCTCTCACCCACAGTATTCGCACATACCCAACTCTCCCTCCTCGCCACCGAACAAGCTTCCGAAATCGCTGAGACCACGCTCCTCCTCTCCGACTCACCACCTACCGTCCTTGCCCGCGCTGGCCTCGCTATCCTCAACTTGACTCTAGCCTCTCAGCGCACGGGCCTTGGTGGAAGGACTGTTGTAGAGTTAGGCCTAGATCCTGCTGTCGCTGCGCCAGCAGGTGCTAAGGGTTCTGGTGGAGGTCTTGGCAAAGATCCTGACGCTGGGGGAGATTCTGGCGGGGTATTACCAGAGCACGGGATCCGGACAGGGGACATAGTGAGGGTGGGTGAGCAGCCGAAGGGAGGGGCGAGGAAGAAGGAGGTTTGGGAGATGAAGGGAAAAGGGGTCGAGGGGGTGGTGACGAGGGTTGGGGAGAGGGCTATTTGGGTGGCAGTGGGGAAGGATGGGGATAGGGATGATGATGGGGATGGGGACTTTGGGGAAGGGAGGTTGTGGTTGGTTAAGCTTGCAAATGATGTTACGTTCAAGAGGATGAACCATGTTATGACCAAGCTATCGAAGATGAGTGAGGCAGAGTACACGCCACTCTTGCGAGTCCTATTCGGTCTTTCTTCACCATCACCCCAAGACTTGACTACAGTCAAAGATTTGGAGTTCATTGACCCATCTCTGAACGAGTCGCAGAAGGAAGCTATTCGCTTCGCCATGGCTTCGCCCGAGGTGGCCTTGATTCATGGTCCTCCAGGAACCGGCAAGACACATACGCTCATCGAGCTGATTTTGCAACTGGTGAAACGCAACCTCCGAGTCCTGGTCTGCGGCCCATCAAACATCTCCGTCGACAACATCGTCGAGCGCTTGGCACCGCATAAAGTGCCTATTGTGCGACTGGGCCATCCTGCCCGACTACTTCCTTCTGTGCTCAGCCATTCACTTGAGGTACTAACCAAAACGTCAGAAGCTGCTGCCATTGTGCAAGATGTGAGAAAAGAAATGGACGACAAGCAAGCTAGCATACGAAAGACCAGAAATGGAAGAGAGCGGAGGGCTATCTATGGGGATTTGAAAGTGCTTAGAAAGGAGTATCGAGAACGCGAAGGGAAGTGCGTCGACAATTTGGTCAGAGGGAGCAAAGTGGTGCTGTCAACACTGCATGGGGCTGGTGGCTTTCAATTGCGATCGCAGGAGTTTGACATTGTGATTATTGACGAAGCAAGTCAAGCACTCGAGGCTCAGTGTTGGGTGCCGTTGTTAAATGCGAAAAAAGTTGTGCTGGCCGGTGACCATCTGCAGTTGCCGCCGACAATCAAGAGCAGCAATTCGAAGACCGCCGATGGGAAGTCGAGCAACAAGGACCGTATCAAAGCTCTGGAGGAAGACCTTGCAAAGCTTGCAATTAGTGATGATGAGAAGAAAGCGGCAAGATCGGCTACGTTGGAGACGACGATGTTTGATAGGCTGCTTTCGTTGCATGGCAATGCGATCAAGAGACTGCTGACAACACAGTATCGCATGCACGAGAAGATCATGCATTTTCCATCAGACGAACTCTACGATTCGGAATTGATCGCTGCTGACCACGTCAAGACCCATCTCCTAAAGGATTTATTGTACGGAGTGGCAGAAACAGAAGACACCAGAGAACCTCTCGTGTTCATTGATACTCAGGGCGGTGACTTCCCCGAGAAGGTGGAAAACGAGGCAATTGGTAAGAAGTCAGTCATACTCGGAGACAGCAAAAGCAACGAGATGGAGGCAGCCATCGTCAAGATGCACGTTGGAAAGCTGATAACTGCTGGTGTGAAAGCAGACGACATCGCAGTAGTGACGCCTTACAATGCCCAACTAGCTGTTCTCAGTCAGTTGTTGAGGGAGACATACCCTGGCATTGAACTGGGCAGTGTTGATGGCTTTCAAGGACGTGAAAAAGAGGCTGTGGTTGTTAGTTTGGTGCGAAGTAACCCAGACCACGAGGTTGGCTTTCTGGGAGAGAAGCGACGACTCAATGGTACGTCAAAACATTTCTCATTTCCCAAGCAGACGTCTCATCTCTACATGGCTGCACAGTAAGCTCCAGGACGCGCATCCATTGATGGCTACCTGCATCTGTATTGCAGTGGAGGCAGCAACCTGGACGGTTGCGACGGCTCGCGGGTTTCGGGTAGCAGCATTAAAGTGTCAAGGTCAAACGGCTAATGATGTTATTGTCAATAGTGGCAATGACACGACCTAAGCGGCATCTCTGTATTGTTGGCGACAGTGAGACCGTGGCTCGGTGAGTGGCTTCGTTGTTGCGACTGCCGAGGCTTTAAATCTGACGTGGGAGCAGAGGCAGTCCCTTCCTGAAACGGTGGATGGCTTTCTTGGAGGAACACGCCGATCTGCGATACCCGGATCCTGGTGACTCGGGCCTAGGTTAACGTTCGAAGAATTCACTAGTTCAATCCACCATTAGCACTTATTGATGTTGCTCCTAGATTACGCCTCAATCTGAATCCTCCCGCAGCTTTCGGAGGAAAGGAAACTGAATAAGCAACCCCGCGAGATACGTAAGCATTCTCAGCGCGCAAATCTGGCTGACGGGGCCTCCTATATTTCGCCTTTCGGGGTCGAAAAGGTTGCTAAATGGTGGTGATTCTGCTTGAGCTGGCCTTTTACTTGATAAATGCATTCTATTGGGGTGTGGCTGAGGACGGAAGGGCATTGGTCGGATCGTTGTGGGGGCCAATGATTGCGCATCCTTCGGCCATTTGCCTTCGACTTTCTTGCAAGCGCGCCTATCACGACTAACGGCTGTGCCCACCACTCAGAGGTTGATGGTCAGGAGACATTAGTCAGAGGAGGGGTCTACCGCTTCGGCAGGTCTTTTTCCATGACCTAAACATAGGGCCAGGGGTGGAAAAGACGTTACGAGAACCTACCAAGATAGGCCAAGCCGAGCTGGCTACCGGCGTGGCCGTTGAATGAACATCAGCACATGACGACAATGGCATTTTGCAGATCGGAGTCTAATGTAGCTAATAAGGACTTCTAATTCTGGGAACGATCGATCACTAATTGAGACTTCGTCTTTCAGCTGAATGGATAGTCGGCAAGAGGTACAGGGAATTGGAAACGCTTTAGAGCTCCTTGTAGCTGCGTCCAACCGACCAACTCCTGCGCGGGCCGAACGTAAGGTGGAGTTTACGCACAGTCAAAGATTTTGCTTGGGGGTACTTTCTAAGAGAATATAGCCTGGTAAGCTTGTGAGCATGGCATTGACAGAAGTAGAACCACGGCCATGGGGTCAGATAACTTAGTTGGTTGTCTTTAGAAAAAGTGGCAAATGTCGTTGTCGTTAACATTAGATCAACAGCCCGCTCATATCATGTAGTGTCCTGGGTTCCTGGTCGACTGTTGCGGACAACTGCAGACACTGCCCACGGCAGTCTGCAGGCATATGGCTCCACACCGAGACGACGCCAGCACCAGGGAGGAAGGAGGTGAAGTGAGTGGAAGGCGTGAGAGAAGGGGGGAGATGAGCGGGCGAAGGGAGAGTAATCAGATCTACAGTAGATTGCGTATTTCCAACATGAGCTGAACTAAGCGTTACGCCTCCTCAGCTTTGGCAAAGGCTAAATTCAGGGACTTCTGGAAGATGACGAGACATTCCTTTTGCCTCGCAGTGTTGAGTTGCTTGTTTCTCGTACAGATGGTTGCATACCCGGAGCCGATAACCTTCTCGGTTAGGGGGCCCTGAGCGGGAGCCTAGCGATCGCAAGGCCTGAGTGGTGGGCGGGGGTTAGGCTGCTTTTCCTTAGGGCGAACCCGCTGACTCTCCCAACGGATTTGGCCCTGTGAGTGGCCGGTTTGCTCAGCCCTAGGGACCACCTCCTGCTTCCCTCCTGACAGCCTGATCTCCCACACCCTTCCTTCCATGCCGTCAACTGCAAGCTGGACCCGATCATGTTGCAATTCGACGGTCAAACCTGAAACATTACTTGCACCGCTCGGTCATCCGCTGTTGTGGGGACTCGGCCATGCATTACATGTGCATCGTCCCATGTACTTCCCAAGCAAGGATTCCTCTGTTTGCATCTCACTTTCTCCACCGCAGCTCTTCTGATCCGATATGATTCCTGTACGACAAATTTAATTCCTTCCTTTCACACATGCTAATGTCCGGCCTTTGATTTTGTTCTGCATCTGTGCGTTCAATATTTCTCGTTCCCTTCTTCAGTACCAAACCCGCTTTTGACAGGGTCCTTCCCTCCTTTCGTCCACCCCCCTGTCGGGCCTGAAGAACAACCTACTCCACGTGTGCATTAGCTTTCATGTAATTGCTGATATATTGAGAAACGGTCGTGCATTCTACCAGCTCGTGAGGGTGCTTCAGACACTTTGAGTAAGTTACGCTCTTCCATATCTTATGTTCGGTTACTGAACACACTCGTAGCACAGAACAAAGTCTTAGATCAACCAGCATTCCTGAGGTGCATACGGCTCCGAAGCCGCACATGCCGGCATGAGTGCGTGCTTCGACCGTGATGTGTTCTCGACCTGCTTGTCTGGGTACTTCACTTGTCAAGTACTGAGCGGAAGAGTTTACCCGTCCGCTAGCCTTTGCTCAGTATTGTAATGCCTGCGCCAACTTACAGGCCACGCTCATCGATCACGTCGTTGGGGCGTATGGATTCAAGAGGTGCTGCTATTCGTCGTGGTGACCTGAAAATTTCGGATCCAGTTCAGCTCCCCCATGATGTCAGTCCTGGCATCAATGAACAACTTACCGCGGGAACGCTGGGCAACCCAACCGAAACGTCGACGCCTCAGCTGGAAGGGAATGGCCCTAGAAAGAGCGTTCCACCAAGCTTCCATACGAGGACGAGAAGCAACGGCGGCCCTGAGCTACAGAGTCAACTTGGTGCTCCCAACCATGCTACATATAGGATTTCTGCAGTCCCATCGATGCTCAATGGCTCTTTGACAGGTACTCGGTCCAAAGGCTCTCTCAAAAGGCAGAAAGATGGTGGGCTCAGAGCAAAGATCAGCAGAATGTTTGGGAGTAGGCGTTTGCGAGAAACAACGCTTTCTACTTGCCCCGAAGTCCATCATTCTCACCCTGTAAGCACAAGCACGACATCCTCAAGCCTTCATCACCTCCGTAATCTCGGTTTGTTGGTTGCGTCTACAACGTCTTTTTCATATTGCTTTGGGATGCATGCGCCATATCGGCTTTCTTCATCTGCTACTGACCTTCAAGAGCATGCACCCAGATTGGAAAAGCAAACCAGGCTAATGCATATCAGGATCCTCCCAATTTTACATCCGTCGAAAGTTCGAACAACGGGCGACCGGTCCGAACATCTTCTCAGCATGTTAGCCAACTTACGAGATTGAGTGCTCTGGGTTCACACTCGCCCAAGCTTCTAGAACAGCCCGAGGACGGGCATCAGAAGTTGGACCCCTCGCACAAGACAGATGACCCAGTCTCCCGCCATAGACGACGAAATACCCTTCCAAGTGTTGCCCTCTCCGTGCACGAAGCACAAGTGTTAGCCGCCACTCTTGGCGAGGTGGGAATGAGATCTAGCAGCAAATTACCTCTGCATTACTCGGATGGCGAGGTGGTCCGCAGTGTCAAACGCCGTTCCCGAAGTGCCGACGAATTGAGAGACGAGGCACGCTCACATCAGATGTCACCAATTCAATGGCGCAGACGCAGTGGTGAGATCCAGTACTGGCGGAGCAGTGCCTTGGAGAAGCCTCTCCCCGAAGCAGCCGGAATCCAGCGTGAGGCGTACAATAGCCGCGAATCACAGCGGTCGCGTTTCAGAAGTGTTGGTCCTCCGCCAAGCTCTGTCAATCCATCTGCCTCCAGAGATTCCCTCAAGCAGTTTCAGTTCGACTCTTTCACGAGTGCTAATAGCCAGACTGCCACCATGGAGCAACGGGTCACTACCCTCGAGGTCAAATTCGTAGACCACGAGTATGCCATTGCTCAGCTCCAAGGCTGCGACATTGCCAGACCGGTTGCCTCCGCAAACGTGCCGAAGCGACGATCCGTACAGGACATCTTTTTAGAGCCAAACGAGCGGCAATTTTCACCTCCTTTCGGCGAGCATGGCCAAACTTTCTTGACTTCACCTGCAGAGTCCCCAACACCTTCTGCAAGACAGAACCGATCGAGCAATGTGCCAACTCTTCGACCTATTACCACTAGTGGTGTCTCATCCGCTACTCCACCGGGCGACTCTCCCTCAAACGAAATAACTGCAGCCCAATTCGATAATCTCATGTCGACCTTGAAAGTCGAACAGGCCGCGCGTCGCAAACTTGAAGAGAAAGTCGCCGAGCTGCAAGTTCAGATTGAAGGGCTTCACAGCGCATCACATCTACTTCGCAGGCCTGGAGCCTACCCCACCCCAAGTCCAGAATCACGCCACTCCATCTTGGCCTTCCGAGGCCAGCCAATCCGCCGTTCAGTAGTATGCTTTCCCATATCACGAGTCCGTTCCGACGAAACCTCCCGGTTCAGCATCACCGACGCCGACGATACCGACACCGACGACGGATTCCTCGACACGTACGAGACGCCAAGGGAGACACAGGAAAGCAGATTCGGCTCCCAAAGCAATCACGACTCACATGCAACAGTCGTGACCATGATCTGAGGAACCCCAAACCCAAGCACAACCCGGCCTACTCTCTACCCATCGCTACTACACCAAAGAAGGAACATTGGCCGCGGATTTTGACCTTTTCGCCATCCTACTTTCAACCAAACATTGCTCGAGGGGCCTAGCTCCTTGCTGGACAAGCACATTTTGCGTTTTTCCATTTCATTTCGTTTAAATCGAAAAAAAAGAAAACTCCCGCATTGCCCGCTCGTTACCATTTTTGATTTTACGCCCCGTTTCATTGTTTCGAGGGGATCGTAACATCTTCTGTTCGTTGCATTCGGATTTGGGCACGGAGTATTACTGTCTCTCTCTCACTCACATACCACACGGCGAGATATACAGGCATGGCACTGGCCGAACACAGGAGGCAAGGGGAAGTAAGAGAAAAGATACGGCATATATACCCGGGGTTTTCTGCGTCATTGCATCTCTTGAAAGTAGCAAGAAGCAAAATACACTCACACAAATGCACTCATACATATATGTTGTATTTCTAGTGTCTGAGGTAATGTGCAATAAGGCCGTATGGGAAATCCAAACCCCAAATGAATGGCCGACCTACTTGTTGGTTTCTCGTTCCTACGTTCAAGCACCTCACGCATTGTAAAATGCCAGTGATTTTGCAGAATGTATGCATTCATGAATGTCCAGCAAGCATTGGGTATTCATACAAGTCGTCAAGGGCTCGGCTGAAAGAAAGCAAGACATATCCTTGAGAAACAAACAACAAACGCAAGCATCCAGAGCTCCCTCGCTCATCATGCATCATCGCATGCATGCCCAAACGCCCAGACATGAAACAAACACCAGACAATCAACTCAGTCAGACAGCCACACAGATCATAGTCTTCCCTTAACCACATTCGATCGCAAAAGGCCTGCCATGAATACGCTGGAAACTTGATCATCACCGCTTCACGCTGATGGGCTGGTGACTTGCACTCCCAACTCTGCCACTCGTCTTTCTAATTTTCATCTTCTCTTCTCCCCCAGACCTCCGTGGGCTTTCTCTAGTCCCTCTGACTTTCGTCATGCCAATAACACCACTTCCACTTTTTGTGCTGGCCGGTGTCTTTGGTCTCGACTGCGACTGGCGACCATACTCCTGTTCCGCTTGATCAACAAGCTCATCCCATACGGGTACCATGTCCTGATTTTCCACATCCTCAAGAGGATCCTGGTATATGCCATCTACAAGGTCATAGCTCTTCGTCATGGTGGTGGTGGTGGTCGTATATGAGACACTCCTGCCCTTGCCATTTGGACTCTTGCTCTGTGATCGTCGACGTGCAAGCATGCGAAGCGTGTACTCCTCCTCGCTCTCGTTACCGTCTACGCTCTGCCGATGAGCCTTCATCGTGACCACCTCTGTGTCTGGCTTTTCGCTGTTGACTTGCTCCAGCGCGTTTCCGAGGGAGGTGCTTCTAGAATAAGGGTGATGTCGAGGGTCCATACGCGCATATTTCCTGGGCTGGCCTGGAGTTGGCGCTGGTAGATTTTCATCTTGGTATGGCTGCGAGTTGGACACATCATTTCCATCGATCTCGCCAAGAGCACTCCTGGAAGCGCGGCTTGCGGTTTGCGAGCCATTGGGTGGAGTGGCTATTTGTCCATTGTTGACGAGACGACTTGGTGTCTTCGTGCTGGCCTTCCTGGGTGTCATTGGCCTCGCGGCTTCGAGCTTTGCTTTTATTTGGTCCTCAAGGTACCATTCTCGGAATTGTCCTTGATTCAGGTGCAACCAGTGTTGCTGTGGTCCGACCACCATTCCCGGCCTCATGAAGCGCATGAATGCAATGACTTCGTTGGCGGTGAAACCGTGACGGTAGATGAGGTACGCGCCAATCAAACATCCTGTCCGTCCTAGTCCTGCCTTGCAATGCACCGCAATGCCTTTGCGTCTCTTGATTGTATCGTGGGCGAGTTTGATAAATTTTCGAACAAGAGGTAAAGGCGGACAGGTGCCATCCTCGAAGATCATATCAATGTGGTTAATCCCCAATGCAGTGAAGTATGTAGGGCAATAGAGCTCCGAATTGAGACGGACAACAAGGCCAATTGAACGCTGGACGAAATGTGTAAGGACATTTTTGAATGGTTCAGATATCTTGCTTCCCGCAATCTCTGGTATACAGGATGGGAGTGTTGCGTATGCAGGAGATGTGATCGGAATCGGCGCGACAGGTTGTGACTGAGGTGACGCGAATGCAAGGAATTGTGGTGAGATCCAGTTGAAGTCGCCCATGTCGACTCTCTCAAATCTTTCATATCTGCGTGCAGGATTAGTTGCTGCGCTTATCAATAACGGCCTCTGACTCACTCTTCTAGATTGAACTCCTTGAGCTGGCACAGGTTCTCCTCTTTCGCCTTCCATACGCCATAAACTACGTCTTGGATGTTGAGTATGAAATCTGCTTGACTATATCCTGCATCTCGGAATGGCATATAAGGGGGATCTGCCTGAGCGATTGGGGCCAGTGCCAAATGTGGTGGCCACGCTTGGATCAGAACCATATAACATGCTATTAAGCATGCAGCATTCGCTCGACTTCTTGAGTCGCCCTTACTCCAGAATACAACAGCTCGATCATTGTTTGCTGGGTCGCCCAAGATGTCATGAAAGAGTACCGCGAATCGATAGAGATGACCAATATGTAGTGGCCCAAAATCTGCGTGGAAGGCATTGTAAAGGAGGAGGTCATCAATTGTGAAATACACCGGCGGGCTTCGTGGCGCAGAGGCTGGAGTTGGGCCTTGTTGTGCTTTCGAGGACCTTTTTTGAGGCGATCTCTTCGGTTCGGTCGGATATGGAAAGGGGGTGTTGTCGCTGGGCGGATGTGTGTAAGACGCTAGATAGAGTCGATCTGTAGACCTGACAGTCAGTAGTGTCCAACTTTCGAGGCGCGGGGGTTGTGAATCGTAACAGCCGGTCGTGGATTAGATGCGTTCCGCACATACCTTGAATGTACTCTATCACCTGCCCGTAGGCGACCGGAACAGAGGAAGGTGCCATGCTTTACACCAGCGCAGGCAGGAGCACGCCAGCAAAGCACTTGCCTTTGGGGGAATTAGCTGTGATAGTATAAACGGCGCGACTGCTATTGTTCTTCAATCTCCTGGAAGTTGCGATATCGTCTGGGAGTTCAGGAATAGCGGGGCCTTTGTCAGGATCTCATAATGTTTACATGCACAGTGGCTATGGGAGGACAAGAAACTTATTGGCAGTGAAGACAGATGTTCGTCTTAACGATAGGTGTCGAGGACAAGAGTAGAAAGCTTTGAGAGAGAAGCTGGAGTGGAATGTCTGGAGAGAATATGCAGCTATCTAGACTTGCAGCTCTGGAAAGAGCAAGCCGCAGTTGTTTTGGCCGTTGCTATGGTGAAATAACGCCTGTCTTTGGTTTGGCGCCTTTGGTTAGGCTGCGGCTCCGGGGCTTTTCCGCCGCTAGTTGCGTCACACAACATCCAAGGGTCAGCGGCCAGGCTAAACACCTTTCCAATCATTTTCAGCTGCAGCCGTCAATTGAGCGCTGCACGCGACATGGTCGAGTGCGTCTCTACTGTGGCAGGTATCGCGTGAGAGCACAGGTCCATACTGATCATAACATTGACGAACGCTTGTCATGCACCAAAACAACGTGAAACGATCTAAGCCTTCCTGAAATGCAGGAGGGGATCCCTTTCAGCATGGCCAACAACGAACAATTTCCCTGTTCACTGTACGCTCGCCTTAATCGGCGATTTTTGACGTACTCACATCCCGCAGAGTCATTGACATCCCCTTACCGACTCATCGTCTTGCCTCTGCTGCTCTCCGAGCCCTACAAGTCGATGCCGAACTGTCTCCTCTTGTTCGACGAACCCTTTCCTTAGCCTCGCAAGATTCGGGAGCTGCAACATCGAATGGAGATGAGTCTACCATTCAATCGTCGCATGCCAATATTAGACAAGACCATCACCAAACCATCCTCCGAACGGAGTACAAGGCCACAACGAACAGAATGCTCAGGGTGGCGGTGAATGGCTTCATGGAAAGTCTCGGCGTGATTCTCGGTATCATGGAAGAGCTGGATGTGGATGTCCTCGATACATCGTGATGAGTGCTTCAAGGTAATGCGAGCTTGCAGACAAACTGCTCCATGATTTTCCACCACGAAGCACCAAGCATTTGTACCTCCTCTTCCCCTCACAGAACACTTCTCTGGAACTTCGATCTCCAACCAGTTGTTGTATCTTCATTTCGAACTATTGCAGGGATGACGGAGATGCTGGATGAGAAGGCGTCAATGCGCGAGTTATTGTCCTCGGTCGCGGTAGCTTCTGATGTGATTGACTATCCCGAATCACCGGACTCGCTTTGATAGCGGTGCATCGCCTTTCTGCGACAAGGGCTAGATTTGGTTACTGGAAGGCTCAATGAACTAGTCCGCGGACGGTTCTGCAATCCGAATACGTCTGATCTTTGTATTTGGAGGGTAGTTCCTAGATCGAGCCTCCCACAACCCGTAGGGAACATCCATTCTCGAGATAGCCACCTGCCTCATTTTTGCCAGATTGCTTTCCGCATTATTGGGATCGAGCTCTGGCTGGGTATGCGTTCCCGCGATCCTGTATTGGCGCAGACATGTCCCTCCTGCTGATAGCACTCCGAAATGAGCTGGTATTCCAATAATCTGGCTTTCGGTTTGTTTGCCTTCTTGCGGTGGCATAAGAAATTCGTCCTGCGAAGGCAACGAGCCTACAATGGTGTGTAACAGGGTTGAATCCATCCATTTTATCCCTTCCCAGTCAGACGTGTTGATATCCTCTGTGATATGAAGGTCTGAGTTCTGAATAGTCGACTTCTCCTGGGTGAATGAGGCAAAGAACTGAACAAAGTCGCCCGGATTTACAGCATTCATAGAATTAGCATGATGATCGGATCCCTCTGCAGCGAGCATAGCATCCAGAGAGCCAGTATCTTCACACCTTCTGAAGTCAAATGCAGGATCAAGTGACAGTAAGCCTTGCTTCTTGCCCCATCCGCCGCCGCCACTCGTGACACGGTGTAAGTGGCTACCTCTCAAAAGCGCCAGGCGGAGAGAGGACATGTCAGCCTCGGGAATAGTTCCTTCAGAGGATTGGGTAGGTTCACCCAACCCTGGCATCCCCATTGGACCTGGAGGCGAGACCAACGCGAAAACAACAAGGGTGCCACGGGTGTCGCTTCTGCGGGCAAGGTACTGCGGCACTTTCTCTTCGAGTTCAGCGGACGCGGGAACCGGTTCCTGATGCTGAGGTGATTTGATTCGTCGTATAATATTGCCCATACTTGACACAACTTCTCGCCGCCCAGTAAGCGCTTCAATGGGAGCATTAAAGGTGGGTGCGTCTGAGGGAATGAAGAATTCGAGGGTCTTCAATGGCTGCCGGGGTCCAGCCCGCCTCAACTTAGGGCCAGCGAACGAACTAACAGCCCAGCTGTCTTGGAACATTGTATTTGGGCTTCCATTCACGAACAATGTATTGGCAGGCCGTAACTCAATGGCAGTTATGCTCTCCCAAGAACGTTTCGGGCGCACGAAGGTCATTCTTACTAGACGCTCGTTAGAGTCTTCGTTGATGGAGTCACGGAGTATGTCCGGCTTGGCCCTCATGGAGTCAATCCATAATGCAATGCCTTCGTGACCGTAGATCGTCTCGGCCTTTCTATTGCTCGAATCGGCTTTTGCAGGGTCACCTACGCGGACCGGACTAGGTAGTCGGTCGACAACGGCAACCGAGCTCTGAATGCCATGCATACCCTCAACATAAGTGAAGTTCCCATAAATATGCTGCATGGCAGCTTCAAGGAACTGCCCATTACCTCCGAACCATTTAGCAAGAGCAGGCGTGACGAGAAAGACAGCATTTTGAAGAAATCTGTGATGCTGAGCATCTAGGCGGGGCAGTCGATGAATAACCTCTTCCGGCTGCTGCGATAATCAGTCAGCTACCCTTCTGCACAGACCTAGAAGAAAACACATGCCATATTCAGAGGATTTGGCGTCAACCAGGTTGCAGCTAGGCGATACGGCACTTTTGAAACGACTTTGCTGTTTGTGACCGAGCGTGCATTCCATTCCATGCGTCTTGACCGGGCGGGGCTAGAGCGTGTGAAGCTTCGCGTTTCATGCTGCAATTTGGAAAGTCGAGTGTTGTTTGGTGGGCAGCCGAGACGAAAAGAGTTCGGGGAGAGAAAAGGAGAATACCTGGAGAGTATCGCCATAAATGGAGTGATCCGGTTCCTGTCAAGCAAAGACCCGCCGCTTGACAGACACAATTATCTACCCTAAAGCACGTTTGATTCAGTGAACTATATTCCGGAGGTTGGTAGGCCTTGTCAAACCTGCTTGCCGTTGGGATCACGCACGTTCAAGATGAAGAGATTGATATTGCCGGTCACGGCTAGTCTAGCTTAGCTTGCTACGAGATTTCATTTCCTCGCTTGGCGACCTCAGAGATAACTTTGAATTGTCTCGCACCAGACTTTCCCCCATTCTCTATATGAGGCCGACAAAACACGGTGCTCAACAGGCCAAAAGCGGTTGGATGTTAAGGTCTCTTTCTGCCGCAAGAATTTGCAGAATGACTAAATAAAACGTGCCCTTCCCTTCGCCATCATCGGAGCCAGGCGTCCACCGAAAGGCCCAGAGATCCTGTAATGACTGCCCAAGGGTATCTTCATTCACCCGCCTCGAAGCTCCACCCAAGGGGCTCGGCAAGATGCTAAATAGCACAACCAATGACTCAAAGGCTACAGTAGCTCTAATAGCTAAACGCCAACAGCCGCTCAGTCACAATGCTCATCGACAAAACAACAGACTCTGCCTGGGGTCGCCACAACTACAAATGAAGAGCGGCTGTTGAGCAGCAACGAGAAGTAGAGCCGCAGGTCGAGGTTGCAATAAGGGGAGTCGGTCACTGGCTTGTCTCCCTGTTCTCCCAAAAGTTCCACGTCGGGATAGTATGAAGAGCGCCAGCGTTGTCCAGAATTCTTCGCTGCTCGCGCTTTTCATGAACATAGCGTCTCGTTCGTGCCTCAATCTCTGGCCAGTCGTTTCCAGAGACGTAGCCTTTGAGAACCTTTCGGTTTGCAACTAGCTTCTGGAAGGCAGATTTTACCCATGATAAGCAAGTCCAGGTTGGGTCATCGACGTGCAAAGGCACATCACGAAGGTTCTTTTGAAGCTGGGTGACGCTGACCACCTTAGCAACTGCAATTTTAACATGTATCACTTGTGCAAGCGATAGATCCATGTCTTGTTCTTCGTAGAACATTTTTGGTGTTCCTTGGTAATGTCGCACATGGTATCGTGTGCCGGCTTCTCCTCTAGACCCAGAGTCAGGTCCTACAAGCAGTGCCCAGTGATAAGAGTCGCAATCGACTTCGTTGCGAAAGGAAGTGTCGGCCCGAGAACAAAGCGCAATGTAGAGCCTAGGTTTGTTTTTCTGTGGCATGGCTCGAGATAGCTTTTTCAAGTCGGCTTTTGCAGAATCCGACGGCACGTTCGCATCTTTACAGCACCTTCAAAAATTCGCCAGATCCCATCAACTAACTTTTTTTTAAGTGATGTTCCGCTCCAGGACGGCTGTTGAGTAAGCGTAAGGCTGACTGCGGAGTTGGAAAAGTCCGGGCACCCCAAGCCGACGGCCCCCATCTCTGGCGCTGGGCGAAAAGATAAGGAGTCTGGACCTGAGCATGCTTGCACATAAACATCCGCTCAATCTTTCAGGGCATTCCAATGAGGATTGCCAACTATAGATTGTCCATGAGCTAGTTTCTCAGTAAATTGACGGATCTTTATCAGTTGGCGCTAGCTTTTGGAGTACATGATTGCTCAGTCACCTTGGTCCAACCTTGCGCCCCAAGTCACCATGAAGTAGAGACTTGGATCCCATTGTACATTTCAACCCATCCAACTCCATACGTATTTTGTCCCGAACCATCAGCCTATAGCTTCCAAGGTCCATCATACCAAGCAGTGCCGCCCTTCCCACCACCTGTCAGTAATCTGCCTTGCCCGTCAAATTCAACACCCTCTCCCTTCAACAGTTCCAACTTCATTGTTTGGTTGATACCACTCGGAGCCTTCTCCCAGTCGCCTTTGAAGCCGCCGACGTAGCCGTCTGCTGCGATGACTCGATGGCATGGGACCTCTGGGGCGAATGGATTGTTTCTCAGTGCGCCGCCGACCGCACGTGGAGAGGTATTGAGCACCTTTGCGAGGGTTGCGTATGACGTGATTTTGCCGGCTGGTATCTGCACGAGAAGGGCATAGACCCGCTATTATGCTGTTAGTTGAATCCCGCAGTCTCGAAAAGAGCCGAGAGAGCTGACCTCCTGAAATTCTGTCACTGCCATCTTCAACATGTACAAAGCCACGAGTATCACGGGTAAGGCTTTGAGTGGGTATTTCTGTGTTGTCACTTGAAGACAATGCTGCCTGTGCAGTGGGCTTGGAGTCACGGCGGAAAATGACAAGTGAAGGAGAGACAAATGAGATTTAAATACCGTTCGAGTGTGTTGAATGATTGTGGAATACTTACTTGATAGAGATAGACTGGGAGTCACCGCGAAGTCTAGGCGCGGCGAATGTGTCCCATCACCAGCGCGATCTGCTGTTCACCGCTGGAGGTCCAAGGGGAAGTTGCTGTGGAAGTGACCAATTGCGTTTCATTAAGCTTGTCGCTTTCGGCTAGCAGGAGGATGCTCGCGTGAGCCATGCGCAACTTCGTCCGAGTAAAACACATATGTAGTCCCTGGTGGCGCATTTCCCAATCATAGCGGTACCATGAAGCTGGCATGAATACCTTTACTACTTGAGTCGATGCTGCTCCTTTACTAAGAAAGCCACATAGCTCGGGCTAATTCTACCGAGCTTTTGCCATTTAACTTACCACGGCATACAAGACCCCTCTTCCGATGATGACCTTACCTCTTCAATTCCACTTTCCGTTTTAAGAGATCGTTCATTCTCGAAAAGTTTCTCACTGTCCGTCGCATTCAGAATGGACACCGCCATCAGAGACGTGGAAGTGCCTCCAGAAGACAGGGACTTGGTCTCCCAACTCGCAACGTTACAGAACATGCATGACCAGGTACGCACACATTCAATGAGCATTTGCGCTTGCCAAAAAAAGCCGCTGTTGACTGAGTATGATGCTAGATCCTTAACCTACGTACGCTTCTGCCACAGCGTCTTTGGAATCCTATCTTAGCCACAATCAAAACTCCAGCCGGATCACAGCCCACTCTCTCGCCTTCAGCACTTTTCACACACTTGAAGAAGACCGCAGACGATGGCTGCCGGGAAATTGAGGCATTCAAATCCGCATGGCATAGCACGGAAATGCAAGAGTTGTGGGGAAAGACAAAGGCCGAAGTGTTTCCACAGGGCACTGATACCTGGAATGTGAATTACCGCATTCCAGCCGACGAGTTGAGAAAACAAGAGAAGGGCATACTGTCGGCTGCGGAAAAACCTGCCATAATCAAAGAGGAGCCCAAAGACGTGATTGACAAATTCAAGACGAAATATCCGGGATTCACAATTGAGCTTGCGGATCCAGACACGTTGTGGCCTTTGACAATTACAGTTGCCGGAATGTCCTTTGAGATTGAAAGACGGGAGGCAAGCGATGGCCGAATATATCAAGTTGGCGCCAAAGCAGGAAAGCGCGTTTCTACTATTCAGAACGAGATCGTGCAAATTGTTCAACAGAGGAAACAGCAAGACCGCCTTGCATATTTGTTGGTATGTTGATTCTCTCAATAAAGCCTCAGCTACTATGGAAGAAGATTAACGTGCCGAAATAGGATATGCTCGCCTCTTACAATGGCATTAGAACTCGAGCCTGCGACAAGTGCCTGAAGATTATTGATGACAACCTTCAATTTGCTCTAGTCCGAGAAAGCAAAACGAATGAGGATTCAACTGATGGAGCGGAAACGCTATGGCTCGCTTATCATCGAATGTGTGCCTGATATAACGACCTACAAGCCATAGGATCTCCGACAAAGTCGAACATACACAAGAACAACTGCGGCGAAGTATCCATGCTAGCCAAATTCGTACGAGATCATTACCACCTTCAGTCTTGCCTCCCGGCTTCCGCCTGCCTCAATTCCGGATACACAAAACCATAGGGGAGCGCTCTGGAGCCGCTTCCAGGGCGGGTAGGCTCCATAACAGCCCAGCCCGTACGCCTTATCGAATTCTTCGTCGGATTGACTGGCCAGTATCCCAGAACGCACTAGAGGAAGAGCTTTAGCCGTGGTATTTGCTCCAACATGTTTCGTCACCGAAGAAAGGGTCGAAGTGCGCATGACTGAGGTCATACTGAATCCCGTAAGCATCTCGATAGCTTATGGGCACTCTGGCATATTTGTTTGGACACCTTCGGACGTCGCTCCACATGCCGCGAGGGCCGCCTGCGATGCTTTTGTACCTTCGAGTTCGGAAATCATACACTTGGCCGGACCTGTCCTTACAACCAAAAGGAAGTAGGACCTCCCTCTCGTCGAGCGGAATCCCATCAAAATAGTGGCCCCAGTTCGACCAACGTGGCCTACTGGGTCGATGAGGATCTTTGTCGAGACTGCCGATATAGATGTCGGCTCCTTTGCCTGTGAGAACGTCCTTGAAAGACGACCACCTGTTCCGCTTCCAACTCTGCCCCGGACGTCTGTCACTGGGCCAAATCCAGCCCTTGAAGTTGTTTCCGCCTGCTGCCATGATTGGTTGGAGTGCTGAAGAGAGTGCTGCAGTGTTGGTTCGGGTATCGTGGTATTGAGAGAGGAACAAAGGTGGACGGTGATCGCTCTGATTACCAGTTATGACCTGCTCGAGCCCATCTGATATACTCTCACCTTCGATCAGTTTACCCGCTTTCTCCTTCATCAAACATGCTCGATTTGCTTGGTAAGTGGCCGTTTGGCTTGGCCATACGGTACAAACACCCGGGTTTCCTTTTCGTGATGAATTAGAAAGACAAGCTTTTGTGTAATTGGATGCGTTTGCTTATTGTGACCGAGCTGCCTCGATGGTTAGACGGCCATCGGCCCGAAATGCAAGGGCTCTTGTCGCAAGTGCGGTATCCTGCTCCTGTTTTGGATGAGATGTAGGCCTCTGCGCAAACAGGCCGGCCGTAGCAAAGGTTCGCGAAGCCGACGGATTGTCTATCATGCACTCATTGCCAAATCTACTCTTCCGGTCATCGACCAAGTCTTGGGATCGGGAGAGACGGGAACCTTTTTTTGCTGCGGATAGTACAGCAAGTCAGATGCGTGATTCACTTCCTTGTCTTCTTGACAAAATACACACATATTGGTCGTTCTGTGTCATTGGCTATATCTGACCCAGCTGAGTTCATCGCCACACTAAACCAACGGCAAACTTCTGTGGAAGTTCATGCCACTGGTGCTAATATGTCCATTACGCAAGCCCATTTTCGACACGCAGAAGCAGAAGCGATGGCAAATCACCCGGTTACAACGGGTAGGAGGCACGAGGAATTATCAAGCTTCCTTGGATGGAAGGAACCTATGCTGCGTTGACAGGAGAGCCTCTACAAAAAAATGATGTCGATCTCTAGGGTCGCCGACGAAAGACAGTCGATATTCGAGCCTAATGCCAACCCAACTAAGGCTGCAATCCAAGTACCCTTGTCTCGCCCTAGTCATAGGTGCCCATATCTCCCAATTTCCAACGCTGTATTGTGCCATGCCATGCTTATGCTCTATACATTTCCCAAACCCTAGCTCCCTACGTAGCCACCTTAACACCCTTGACCATCTCCCTGATCCACTCCTCAGCCAGCTCCCCTTCCAAGCACGGATAGCTCGTCTCCATGAGCTCGACGATTCTCTTGGCGTCTTCACCAGCGGCCGCGAGGGCTTTAAGCTTGGCCTCATGCACGTCGTCCCAGCAGTCTGGCTTCTTGGTGGCTGCGGGTTTGGCGGGAGTGGCGGTAGGCTTTGTAGCTTCCGAGTTAGGGGTGGCCATGATAATTGGGTACTGGTATGACGTGCTGTTGAAGTGGGAGGAGTGGAGGGTCAAGGTTGTCGTGCGGTGGTGCTGGTAGAGAGGGTATGAACTGGCACTGGGGCGGCTGAAGGTGGGTATGGGATCTGTGGGAGTCATGTGCGAGATATGTTGCGCTGGGTGGTAACTGAGGTGGAAGGGGAGCTGTTGCATGAATGGAGGCTTAGCACTACCTCGTGGTCTTCTCAGATGGTCTGGCTGAAATGGGTTGCGAAATGTTGTGAACTGGAAGTACAGGTCTGTTGGACGGAAGGGGCGGAGAATGTTGGAATGATTGTAGAGGAGGTAATTTTGGGCCTGAAGAAACGTGATCTTGTAGAGGCATGTCATAGGATTTGTCAGTTAGAAGTGGGCATTTCAACAAAGACCTACATTTTCTGCGATTAGCGCCAGGGTCGTCAGGCGGTTGAAGCGTGAAAGAATGGATCAATTGTCACCACATCCGGCCTTTTGTTGGCACAAAAGAAAAGTGATGACAAACACGTTCGGGAACGGTGAGCAACAACAGCAAAACATGAAGAAAAGAGCCGTGTGTAAAAAGGGTATCTAGCATTTTGAGCTGTGGTTTGTATCAATCACGTCCCGGCTCTCCAAAATTAGATGTGCTCTTTAATGTCAACCAATTGAGCGACATCTACCCAAACAATATGCAAACCTTTGCCCCTGCAGTGCAAACGAATTATCTTCCTGTAGACTAAGATCTCAGATTTTCCAATGATAATCATCAAGCATTTCGTAGCCAAGGGGCGGAGTTTTTGCCGATCCACATCACGAGAAAACTCCAAAGCCGCTAGCAAACCAGGTGAAGGAAAGGAAAGTGATGATGCTCACTCCCAGTAATAGGCCAAACGCTTGTCGCTCATGAGCTGAGACTGCAGCACCGCAAGTTGCGCACTTGAACTCTGCTTTCAGTCAGCAATTTCGCCTCGCAAGTTTTGAATTCTTGCCAACTCACCATTCAGTGGTGTGTAGGGCTGTGGGGAATACATCCCGAATTGAAACTGGTCTTGTACGGCTAGATAGCCGGCCTGCGGAATCGAAGTGATGTCCTGGCCCGCATCATATATGACCAGCGTGTAGGTCTCTGTCAGGAGAGGTATGGTGGCTGTGGCCTGATACTCGCCAGTATCCCAAGTCACTGCGCCAGTAGGCCCGACTGATTGATTTAGCGAAATTGTATACAGTTGTTGGTTAAGGGAACACGATGCCAGAATGTCAATCGCCGACGGTGTGACAGACAGCGAAGTATAGTTCCAAGCAAAGGTGACGTAGTCTCCGATCTTGTAGTATTGTGATGGAGCAATTGCTGCAGGGGTCACCATTTCTATACCGCCAGGCGGCAACCGAGGATCGATTGCTGTGGTCTTCGTGGCATGCGTTGTGGTGAAATTGGAGTTACCACCACTTCCTGTTGTTGCGGCAGCTGCAGAGCCTGACGCGGACGCGTTTTCCGTATTTTTGCCATTGGATGCGGAAGCACTCGATTGTGCTGACGATTGGGAGTCTAGGGACAAAGCCTGTCAGCTGGGAAACCATACCTCTCCATCGGGTACATACTACTGTTCTGAGCGTTCTGCCGTCTCAGGATTAAGCCCGAGATGTCTTCATGTGACCCCGGCCACGGCCAAGCCACTGAGAAAGATGTGAAGAGGAGCAGCGAAAGTAAAGAGAAGAGCCTGGCTGTCTTCATGGTGTGTTGTTGGCGGTCCTTTTAGGGGGGAAAGCCAGCGTTGGCTTTAGAGCCTCAGCTCTGTTGTATGGGTTCGACTTCCGCAGGATCAATCGACAAAATCGTACAGCCCAAGACCCCAGTAAGTAGATTCGCCCGATAAAACAAAGAGAGTCGAAAATAGACCAAGTTTGGTCAGAAGGAGCAAAGGCGAGAGCAACGGACGAACACCGACACGACTCAACCTTTGCAGAGGAAAACGACGGCGAGAGCGAATGTAGATAGCGACGAGTGTTCAACGATCGAAAGGGACACCTATTTTCGTCGCGTAGATGATGAGGTGCACAAGTGAGAAGGAAAGTTGGGTCAATGAGGCCTGTCGGACATCTTTGCACGCTATTTTGGTGTGTCTTACCCCGGAGGAAAACTAACAACGAACTCCCTGGCAGCGCGGCGCACTAAAGGGTCCGACTGAGGCGATCTTCCTGCAAGGAAAAGAGCACTAATCTAATTATGGGGCTTGAGGCTCCCTCTTGGGATCCCATCTCTTGATCGCAAAACCAAGTGACGGCAAAGATTGAGTGGGAACCATTTCAGGCGTGTTGGTGCCCATTATGACGTTCCAAATAGCGGTGGCCCTGAATTGCCATCTGATGTTGATTGCGCGTCCCTGCATCGCCTGGCTGGCCATACCAGCCAGCACGATGAAATGGCAAGGATATGATATATGATACAGAATCTATTTGCTTTCCCAAGTCGTTGCTATCGACGAATCATCCTATGGTATCATGGCCGTTGATGTTGCCTCCCGGGCTCATTTCTCTCATGAATAAATCGCTCAAAGCTGACTCCAATGTACTCCTAGCATAAGGTGAAGCATGTAATGCAGGTTTACGAAACAAAGCGTAACAGATTTTGGCGTTGATCAGAATTCTTGGATCCAGACCTGTGCACAGTAGTCAGCATTGAAGAGACGGGTAGGAAGTGCAAAATTAGTTACCTCCATCTTCGCCATTTCGCTGTTTTCTTTCCTAGCAACCTCCTTTGCTGTGAAAAGCAGCATGTTCAGATCGTCCTGGTCTCCCATTGTGATCATATCTCCCTCATCCTGCATTTGAATCTTCAACTTTGACTTGATCCCGAACTTTTCTCGGATTTTGCCTTCGAAGTCGCCATATTCCATCATTGGCCCAAACATCATATATCGCGTATCTTCGCGGGCGTGAACCTTGACACGTACGCTTCGAATGTCCGGCCTTCTTTTTGAAGAGCTTCGCATGGGAAGATTTGACCGTATAGCATTGTTGTTGGGCCCTCCCCCTACCATATCAAAATAGGGAGCTTCTACTCCGGTAAAGCCATCCTCTTCATAGATATCGGGAATGGTGTCGTCCGAGCCGTCGCTGAATCTCGGCTCACCATTGAAGGCTGGCTGCCTCGAGCCACTTCTGCCCGAATCACCAGAACTACGCATCCGATACATGTCGTAGACATCCTCGTATACATTGTCCTCTTGGATGGGCTCAAAGGGCCTCTGGGGGGTAGTTTCCCGGAAAAGGGCTGGCCTTCGGTCGAAAACCTGTTTCCTGTGAGATGTGGGAACTCGTGGTTCCGACGCTGTCCTCGCTGTGCCGATTCTGGGGCGTTGTGCTCGTGGAGGTGACCACATGTCGGCACGTTCCGTACTCGCTGCATGGCTGGGCGACGCTGTGCGGTGGATGTCTATTGTGTTAGACCTGCCAAACATGGCCGACCTTTCCATTCGCGGGTCATTCATCTGAATTTCGCCATTGTGCTGCTGGGGAAGAAGAGATTTTGATGGCGGGTTTCGTACTGATGCTGCACGGCCTGTCATCGCAGGCGCACTACTGCGCGGTGGCTTATCGCTCTCGGGTGGTGGAGTCGGCGGGAACACATTTCGAAAGGATGGGGGCGCGCTCTGTTCTCTTCCAACTCTGCTGCTCAGATTTTTCTGAACCAAGTTTGTCGCTGCATAGCTGATGTTCTCTGGGAGTCGGTCATCCTTGGGGGCGAGTTCTTCGGCCAGCGCCTGCTTTCGATCTGAGCCTTGGAATCCGACTGAGGTACTGGTTTGAGCTTTATCTATAGCCACAAGTCGAGCTTTTCCAAGGTAATCCTTCGACTTCAAATTTTTGACTTTGGCTTCGTTTGGACGGTACACTACGCCGACAGGAATGGAAAAGACAGTGTAACCCTACAAGCACGAAAAATGTAAGCGATGAGTTCAAAGGCGCGAATGCGGTCTTGCATGCTTACCACCGCCTTTTCCCGAATAGCATCGTTGATAACCTCATGGTCCGGTGTCATCTTCTCCTTCACAGCATAATCGAAATCCTGCATGCCTGCTGCATCCTGCTGCAAGTACACGTAGCAGAGTCCGCGGTTGAAAAGTACTTCGCAAGAGTACAGCCGAAATTTCAGGCCCAACTGTTCATAGTCAATGTAGTTGTTTCCTCGTAGGTAGAGCAAGGTGTCGTTGAAATTGGCCAAAGCTTCCTCAAAGTCGCCAATTAGGAAGTTCGATACTCCTTGTTGGAAGTATGCAACAGCTAAGTATTTGTCGAGAGCAATGGCCCTTTGGTAACATTCAACCTAGTTCGCATCAGTCCCGGCCTCGATCTTACACTCTCTCAGACGTACAGCTCTTTCATGCTCTCCAAGCGTCGCATGTATGACTCCACAGTTGAAGAGGATCTTTGAGGTCTCAGCGATCTTATCGAATACAAGTAGGGCATCTTCGAATTCATTGTTGTCGTAATGACCCAGTGCATCCACCCATGTTTCGATTTCCTGCTGAGTGTCAACGAATTGACCCGAAGGACGTCTGCATTGGCCAGCGTACCTGTTTCAATGACATCCTCCCAGTCTTTAACAGTCAAAGCTCAGTCCAAACGGCTCTGGTCAACTGTTTCTCAACCCGCCACTCAATGCGCGCACCCTGCAACGTCGACCTGCGAGTTCCCTTACGAATAGAGCAATATGCAGTTATGGCTCGGTCTTGCTGATAGAAAGCAGTCCTCGGGCAAGGGCCTGGCGCAATTCAAAGGCCGGAAGCAGTCGGTATGAAAGTTTGTTCAAGGAATACAATGTTGGGCTGGAGCTCGCCTTGGGAGCTTGAGGGCGATAGTTAAGCGCCGGGTTGGCTTGAATGTGCGCTGGGCGCCAATTCTGACCATGTAATGAAGCTCAACTACCAATCAATGGTGGAAAGGCCTATAAGCGGGAGAGGCGGAATAAAAGTGGTTGGGGGACCTGCTCGAGTTCATGGAAAGGGAAGGAGATTTGCTCAAATCTCGGCTGTGAGGCAAAACGTTATAGTATTGAGATGAATTAAGGAACACCTGACACATTGGAGTCCCTACCGAATGGCCAGTGAGGCCCACCCCCTGTCACCTTCCCGTTGGAGACGGTGGACAAATGGGTGGGGCACAAGGTCCTTAGGCTAGGGAAAGGGGGGCCGGAGCCTGGCCCATGACGCTGGCTCGCGGATGGATTGCGCGGAACTAAATGTATGCACTTCTCAGAAAATCTCCCTCCTCAGGCGTGACAAGTCGTTTTGGCATACTTGTGACTGGTCAGAACGTAGGTATGCAGAAGCGGCAAATCGGACAAACAGAAAATCCAGCACTTCCAGGAAACGGGGGCTTGCTTAGCCCTTCGCTGGCGCGTGCCGAGTTGGTGATTATGCATCGTTCACAGCGCTTACACTCTGCTGCGCCTGTAAAACATCCAGCTCAAGCACGATGTTTCGCATGACTCGGAAACAAAACCAGTAAGGCCTTTGGCTGTGCTTCGCAAGAGTGTCTACGTCACCCCGCAACCTGTGAGAAGTGTGGATTGACTCTACCACGCCAGGGAGGGAGAATCCGCTGCTTTGCGTGTTTGAAGCTAGTGCAGGAGGCGTGTTTGCGAAGTCCTGTCGCAAGGCTGCTACACATATCCCCGCGGCAATCCTGATACGAAATGGCAAACTACCTGACCCTGATGCTATCCAAAGTGTTTCGTGGATCCGATCCTGCCCCAGGCTATCCAATGCAGACTCTAAAAATTGCATTGCTATCTCTTTAGATGAGGCCGTTACTCGGAGGAGTAGCATGTGTGCAAACCACCCCCTAACAAGCACTTTGACTTCATCGCCAAGCTTTCATCTTCGGATTGTCACATCATGCCTCTTCCAACTTGTTCTTTTCGTTCCTGCCAAACATTCTTCCCAGAACACGAACAGACCGTCTTCTCGTTGTCCCAGACACCCGCACTTCTGGCAATGACGCCGACCACGGTATCTGTGTCTTCCCGCTCGAATGGTCCTTCTTTGCTCTTGGACACTACCATACTCCGTCCAATCATCTCCCATATCGCTATAGGTCTGTCCATGAAAGAACTCCCTTTGCCATCGGTTCCGACATTCACAGATCCAAGATACCCTCTTGGCGGACTCGAAAGCCCAATGCTGGCCTTTAGAGCTTCCCATATCCCCCCCGTTGAAGCCGCGCCTTGTGAAATATCCCCTGTTTCGCGGACAGTCGCTTCATATGTTCCTGGTGACAATCCCCGGATTGTGAGGTCGATCAGTGTGAGTGTAGGCGAGACCTGTACCATACGAGCCAGGCCTCGGACAGGGTCCGACACGGAAGTTGCATGCGTTTCAAGGATGCACACGCCGGCACTATTCGAATTTCCACTTCCTCTCAGTATCGCATCACGACCAGTCGCTTCGATGGCCGAGACAATGGCTGATGGAGCTGCGGTGCCTTCGATGAAGACCAATTGCTCTTGCAAATTTGCTTCAACTTTAGTTATGCCTAAGACCTTGGTAGCCAGAGGTCGTAAATTGCAGATTTGACAATCCTCACACACCATTGAGTTCGGTCAAGGCACCAGACACGTCCTTGACACACGAATCGCAGTGTAGTGGAACTGCACATGTAGTCTGTTAATTGTCAAACGACGCAGTCAAGCAAGCTGTAGCGAATAACTGACCTGGAAAGGTTCAATTTCAACGCTACCCATATTGGGGAAGAGACTTTCAGGCTTTCGGGTCTACTTAACCACAGCAGTTACTATAAAACGCCCCTAACATGATGGTACACTGAAGGATGGGCAATAAAGAGGAGTCGATATGCTTTGGAATTCAACCCTCCGTAGGAGCGGCTTTGAAATCGAGCCCGAGAAGACGCCGTGCCAAGCCCCGGGCATGTAACTAGCAATCTTCCTCGTTGAACTACCCTAGACATTATCGGCTTGCTTGCTGGCACCTTTGAAAACACTCCTCCTCTTCCTAACCTTCGCGATATTGAAGCTACTAGCCAATTCGATCCGCAATCTAGGGTTTATAACGATGTCTGCGAAGGCCAAATCGAGGTGGGCCGATGAGGAGGAAGAGTCGGTCGAAGCGATTGCGCAGCGCAAGCGAGAGAAAGAAGAGAAAAGGCGGCTCAAGGAGGAGAAATCGCGAAAAGCTGCAGAACTACATGTTCCATCACCTGTAGTATCTGACAAGGCGACCGATTCTATCAATGGAGAGTCTGAGCGACCCGCAAAGCGAAGAAGAACATCAGTCGAGACTATGCAGCAACATCCACGAAGTGAACCACAAGAATCAATGCTCTTGCGATTTCCGACCTCGCATTTCGATCATTGCAGGGACGTCGAGGAATATGAGCTCCTGAATAATATAGAGGAAGGGTCATATGGAATGGTCTCGCGTGCTCGTACAAAGACCACCGGAGAAGTTGTAGCGCTGAAACGTCTGAAAATGGAGCATACCAACGACGGGTTTCCAGTTACCGGTCTTCGAGAGATCCAAACTTTGATGGCATCACGCCACAACAACATTGTCAAGCTGCGGGAGGTGGTCATTGGTGGTTCTGGCAAGGAGTAAGTCTGCCAACCATATCTCATGTCCCTGAAAAGTCCCGATACCAGACGTCATTAACCTTTTTTACCAATCTTCCACAGCGTCTACCTTGTCATGGACTTTCTCGAACACGACCTCAAAACTCTGCTGGAGGACATGGCCGAGCCATTCCTGCCATCTGAGACGAAAACACTCATGCTTCAAATCGTATCGGCCACAGAATATCTACATTCAAACTGGATTCTCCATCGCGACCTCAAGACATCCAATCTGCTCATGAATAACCGGGGGGAGATCAAGATAGCAGACTTCGGGATGGCGAGGTACACGGGCGATCCACCACCGAAGCTGACACAACTTGTTGTGACTCTGTGGTATCGAGCCCCAGAGTTATTACTGGGGACGGAGAACTATGGGTCCGCGATAGACATCTGGAGCGTAGGCTGCATATTCGCCGAGCTCTTGACGAGAGAACCCCTATTCCAAGGCAAGAATGAAGTCGATCAATTATCCAAAATCTTTAACCTACTCGGAACTCCCACAACAACATCCTGGCCAGGCTTTCGTTCTCTGCCCAATGCAAAAGCACTACATCCAATACTTTACGCGTCTAACATCTCAGCCCCCCGGGCCCTCCCGACCTCCAGATTTCCCTACCTCACATCATCTGGCCTAAAACTACTGAGCGAGCTGCTGTCGTTAAACCCGGTAGATCGCCCTTCCGCCGCTGAAATCCTAGCACATCCGTACTTTCACGAAGATCCACGACCGAAGGCTAAGGAGATGTTCCCAACTTTCCCGAGCAAAGCAGGGCAGGAAAAGCGCAGACGTCGGACAACGCCACAAGCTCCAGTTCGGGGCGAGGCGCCAAAAATGGCTGAGGAGGACTTCAAGGGCATGTTTGCAGGCAGAGACGAGGAGGAAAAAGGCGCCGGGTTCGCACTGAGGCTGGGTTAAAATTGGAGAGGGGAGAGGTGAGAGGAAAGGCAATTTTTGGGGTGGAGGAAGAGGTCCCACATCTTGCGTCCTTGAGCGCATATGGCCTCCTAGGGCCCTCAAATGCTGGTGTGAGGGAACGCGAGGGTGGATGGGATCACATGATGTCGTTAATAATTTGTGCTAAATAGAGTGTGAGCAGTTGCTAGAATAGCTGGCTAGAGAAGTATAAATGCTAGTAGGTGGAAGCGGTGACATATCATAGGCTTCATCGAATGAAGAAATTGAACAGTCCGGACAGAAAAGAGTACATACTTATAGACGAAGACGAGTCGCCAGGTGACGTTGAGGCATGGCGGAATTTGGAATGATGATAATGTAGGAACGATGATAGTAAGGTGTGAGAGCAAGAGATGCGCGGAAGCAATGCAATTGTATTCATCTGAGAATCCCAAAAAGCGGATGACCATTGGAGAACCAAACATAGTGCAATATGGCCTGGCTGCAATCCTGTCGAGCTGCAGCTTCCGTTTCTGGCTCTCGCAAGCCCATGCGACGTCCTTGAGAATAGGTGATGGCCCTCGGCTCGAAAGAGTCGAGTACTTCAAAAGCATCAGAGTCAGTCAGACTTGAAAGATACTGGCCCAACCCCTTCCCGCCTGTCTTCGCAAACCTGTACGCTTTGTTTGCAGCAATCTCGCTAGAACTTGCGGGCAGAAAGGTCGTTCATTGGGCCAGCTTTGACGTGACCACTTGGAGTCCGCCAATTCAAAACTCATGTTGTGAGAGCCTTAAAGCTTTGAGAACACTGTGGGCACACTACCGCTCATGTCGACCAGAGTCGACTTGTTCCGTACCCAAGCTTCGATGCCCCGTCTGCCATTCTCGACGCCTACACCGCTCTGCTTCCAGCCACCGACACTCATCTCTGCTGGGCTTTCCCCCCATGTATTGACCCACGTAATGCCGGCCTGGAGTTGTGCGACCACTTTATGAGCCATGTTGAGATCCTTTCCGAACACGCCAGCGGCAAGTCCAAGATCGGTCTTATTTGCACGCTCGACGGCCTCTTCCGTAGTGTCGTAGTAAAGTATGCTCATCACCGGGCCAAAGATCTCCTCTCGCACAATCTTCATGTCATCTGTACAGTCTGTGAATACTGTCGGCCTAACCCAGTATCCATTTTCCAGACCTTTGGGTAGTCCCTTGGGCTTCTTGGGCCCGCCGTATAGGAGCTTAGCCTTGTCAACTCCTATTCCATGGCTGATGTATCCGAGCACTTTCCGATAGTGTGGCTCCGACACCAACGGCCCGAAATTCGTATTTGGATCCTGCAAATCTCCTGCCCTGATGTAATCCATTTTCTCAAGCAACCTTCCCTCAAACGCTTCTTTCATGTCCCTTGGGACAAATACTCGGGTGCCATTTGTGCATACTTGGCCCGTGCTGAAGAAGTTGGCCATCATTGCTCCATCTACTGCACTCTCGACATCTGCGTCTGGAAGGATTATGAGTGGCGATTTGCCACCGAGCTCCATTGTGACATACTTCATGTGTCCAGCGGCGGATCCAGCAACCATCTTGCCTGTCGATACTTGCCCCGTAAATGATACCTTAGCAATGCTTGGGTGCGAAGTGAGATATTGCCCTACATCTCCAGCGCCATTGACAACGTTAAAGACGCCAGAAGGAAGTCCAGCTTCAGTGTAGATCTCCGCCAAGATCTGACCATGTAGGGGTGTGAACTCGCTGGGCTTATAGACCATGGTATTCCCAGCGGCAAGGCAAGGGGCTGATTTCCAGAGTGCTCTGTGCGCGAATATCAGCCAAAGTTGTTCTCTAGAGCGGCATGCATCCACAAAACGGGGCTCCGATTTTCATCCACTTGCCCCCTCCAAGACATCGGAGTCACGAGCGGGAATTGACCGCCGTAAGAGATTGACCTCAGACGACTTTACTCACATTTGAATAGGGTAATTCCAGGCTCCAATACCAGCACAAACTCCCAAAGCTTCTTTCTTGGTATAGACCCAGGCGTCTTCTCGCAATTGGACTGTCTCGCCATTCAGTCCCCCTCCACCTACAAGATTAGCAAAATATTCCAGTACGTCTGCGCCAGTGACAACATCGACCGTACTCGTTTCCGAGAACGGCTTCCCAGTGTCTTGTGTCTCTGTTCGAGCTATCTCATCGTTCCGTTCTCGCAGTAGCATAACGGCTTTGAGAAGAATTCTTGCTCTCACGATTGTTGACGTCTTTTTTGACCATTGCTCAAAGGCTTCCTCAGCAGACTCAATCGCGGCATCAACATCAGCATGGCTTGCAGAGTATATTTCTGCGACTGGCAGAGCAGTCGATGGATCTATCGAATGGAACATATTTCCAGAGGCTTGTTGAACACGGCCATTGTAATACGAATGCCGCGTTGTCAGAGGTGCCATGACTGTTCTTCTGTGTCTCCCTAGCACCTTAGAAGCGTGAGAAGATCTATGTGGCTTCCTGACTCAATAATGGAAGGTTAGTGACAGCCAGGTGCATAGCACCCCAGGCGCAGCGGATGAGATTTTGGTAAGCCTAGAGACAGAAGAACCACTCAGTCCAACTTACGGCACGCTTCCGAAGTTGCTTAGTCCATGTCATAGACTTTTGTATGAGTAGGTCGAATTTTTCGCGAACGAGCGCCACCGGCTTGAAGACTTTCAATTGCCGTCTTCGACTTTCCACCGAAGGCTTTGTTATTCCCTGCACCGGGGTATATTACCGCTAGTAGGCTAGTTCAGGCGGATGGAGCCTTGGCATTCTCGAATTTGAGATTTCATCTGCTATCGTAAAGGTGCGTTGCCAACATCCACAGTGAGAGAGCGGCCATCAAGCCTCACCTGCGTCGCTCCTTCGCAAAGCGCAACCGCAAGGAGGCGTCACTTCCCTTATCAATTTGTGGTGAATGGTGGGGATCTCCCACGTGATCGCGGGTTCCGATTCCCTTCTACAGTCTAGTGCTGAAGGGAGTTGTTCGCACAGATTTAACGTGCCAAATTTTCACAATCCAATCCACGAATCATTTATTCTACCGACAAAGCGGCGTGGTCCTAACGGAGCGAAACCCGCACCATTAGGTACAGCGGTTGGAGAGCGCCCCCATTTGCCTATCCCGCTCTGAGTAGTTCCGAATCCAAGCCAGCTGCGTATGTTGTCGAGATCGCCACCTCGGCTCAAGACCGATCCTTGGGTAATGAGGAGACCTAGTTACCATCTATTAGTCCATTTCCTGACTCCGACCTTCTATTTTTTGCAACGCACGTCGTGTTTCAAGGCTTCATTCTCTACTCTCTTTCGTACTATTTCATCGATAGTATATCTCCTACTTCATTATGACTACCACACAACTTCCTGCTGCTGACGTAAACAGCTATGACTACCTCATCGTCGGAGGTGGGACTGCTGGCTGTGTCATTGCAAGTAGACTCGCAGAATATCTTCCATGCAAGAGGATCCTCTTGATCGAGGCAGGTCCGAGTGATTTCATGGACGATCGAGTGCTCAACCTTAAAGACTGGCTTAGTCTACTCGGTGGAGAGCTGGACTACGACTATGGAACGACAGATCAACCCATGGGCAACTCACATATCCGCCACTCAAGAGCCAAGGTCTTGGGCGGTTGCTCTTCACACAACACCTTGATTTCCTTTCGACCTTTTGAATATGATTGTAGACTGTGGGAGTCGCTCGGGTGCTCTGGATGGTCCTTTAGGACATTCATGCGCGTTCTCGACAATCTCCGCAACACTGTCCAGCCAGTCCACAGCCGCCACAGAAATCAGCTCTGCAAAGATTGGGTGAACTCATGTAGCACTGCGATGAACATTCCGATCATCCATGACTTCAACCGAGAGATCAAGAAAACCGGCTCTTTGACTCAAGGGGTTGGCTTCTTCTCGGTTAGCTACAACCCAGACGACGGTCGTAGATCTAGCGCTAGCGTTGCTTACATTCACCCTATCCTACGCGGAGACGAAAAGAGGCCCGGCCTGACTGTCTTGACGAACGCCTGGGTGTCCAGGGTCAACGTGACGGGCGACACAGTCACTGGCATTAATGTCACCCTCCAAGACGAGACTAAGCTCACTTTGACCGCCAGGAAGGAAACCATCTTGTGCGCAGGAGCGATCGACACGCCTCGCTTGATGCTTCTGTCTGGACTAGGCCCTAAGCAGCAATTGCAAGGTCTGTCCATACCTGTCGTGAAGGATATTCCTGGTGTTGGAGAGAATCTGCTTGATCATCCGGAGACTATCATTCTCTGGGAGCTCAACAAACCCGTACCGCCGAACCAGACCACCATGGATTCCGACGCAGGAATATTCCTGAGACGAGAGAAGCCAAATGCGGCAGCCAAAGCAAGCACGTTGAACCCAAAAGCACTTCCTGATGAAGACGTGGCTGACGTGATGATGCATTGCTATCAAATCCCGTTCTGCCTCAATACGGCTCGTCTAGGTTATGAGCGCCCTATAGACGCATTCTGCATGACACCGAACATTCCTCGACCGAGATCGACTGGTCGTTTATACCTGACTTCAAAGGATCCGTCCGTCAAGCCTGCTCTGGATTTCCGATATTTCACCGATCCAGAAGGCTACGACGCTGCGACTTTTGTCTTCGGTATCAAAGCAGCACGAAAGATTGCCCAACAAGCTCCATTTAGGGACTGGATCAAGAGGGAGGTCGCCCCTGGACTTGCCATTCAAACTGACGAGGAACTCTCAGAATATGCGAGACGCGTCGCCCATACAGTCTATCATCCGGCAGGCACGACAAAGATGGGCGACCTCATTAAGGACAAAGATGCCGTCGTTGACAACCATTTGAGAGTCCGAGGCCTAAAAGGTGTCAGGATTGCGGATGCAGGCGTCTTTCCAACCATGACAACCATCAATCCCATGCTGACTGTCCTTGGCATTGGCGAGAGAGCTGCAGAGATGATTGCAGAGGAAGCAGGCTGGAGGCGTGAGGAAGGAGCGATATTGACTGCAGATGGAGTAGGCTCTATGCCCCAAGAGCGCGCAAGGCTGTAAGGATGGCGGCGCATAGGGGTCATGACGGTTACAACTTCTATGAGCTTTCGACTCGCGATCTGGAGTACATATACCCCACCCGTGCTCTGTACCAGGCGTTGTGAATAATGTACATATATCATGCTTCAGCTTCACACACGAAGCAGTATGTACCATGACACAGTTACAGCTTGGCACCTGCAACATAACCACTTCTACCCTTCACAACCCCATAAGCCCCACCACCCTTCCCAAACATCTCTCTCAAATCCGCCACAATCGCCTCCGGTCGCTCCCATGCCGCAAAGTGCCCACCCCGCTCATGCTCACGCTGAAACACCACATTCCCCTGCGTCCGTGCCCACATCTTCGGAAGCACCCTCAACTCCCTCGGAAAATGGGAGAGCCCGATCTTGACATATGGGATGTACTGTCTCGCCCTGTCCTTGGTGATCTTCTTCGCCCCATTCTGCTGCCAATCATGTACCGCTTCGTAATAGATCCGTACGTTCGCCGCGGGGCCCGCCGTGCTGAACCAGTAGATCGAGACCCAGGTACACACTTCGTCGGGCGTCCAGGGGTACGCGTCGGTCCAGTCGTGCAGCTTCTCGTAGATCCACGCCAGCAAGGCCGCGGGGGAGTCGGCGAGGGCATAGCCGAGCGTCTGCGGCTTGGTCTCTTGTTCAGCGCGGTAGCCGGATCCTTCCTTTACGAACCACGCGGTGCGCGCGAAGCCGTCGCGCTCGCGGCGACTGTATGGTGTCAGGGCGTGTTGGGCGGCGAGGATGGGGTGAGAAATCCAGGTCGGGCGGGATCCCGTGTCCATATTGATGTGTGTTGCTAGGCAGTGGGTCGGGAACATTAGGCTCATGGTTCGGGTGATGAACATGCCCCAGTCGCCTGTTGTTTTTGGTTAGGTAAGGTCTGTTCGAAGTTAAAGCGGGATGGTCGGAGGGGAGGGATGACTGGGCATTTCTTTCCTTGGCCAGCTGGAATAGAGAAAGGAAATGGGACAGCGTTACCTCCTTGAGTGACATATTCGTTGTACCCGAGCTTGAGCATAAGCTTATGGCAAGTCTCTGCATATTGCTCTATAGCGAAGCCTTTCTTTTTGGAGCCTTCGCTAAAACCGTAATTGGGTAATGACAAAGCGACGACGTGGAACGCCGGGTATGGTCCACTACCTTTGGGCAGCTCCTCGATGAGCTTGGTTACTTCGAGGAAGCTACCCGGCCCTGGGGTTTGTCAGATCCCGTCCTGAGTGACGTTCCTCCTTGGCTGGCCACTTTCACTCACATCCGTGCACAAACAGTAATGGTATGGCGGCTTCCACGTCACTCTGCTTATGCAGAAAATGGATCTTCAGGCTTTCAAACCCGTCGCATTGGATGCTCGTTGTAAAATGTGGTAATTGGTTCAATCGGGCCTCGGCTTTTCGCCAGTCAAATCGATCTCTCCAGTACGCCGTCAGCCTCTTAACGTCAGCCAAAGGCGAGCCGTAATCCCAGCCTGAGCCGTCGAGCTCATCTTGAGGGAACTTAGTGAGGGCGAGCCGTTGGTTCAGATCAACGATTTGTTCTTCAGGGATAGCGATCTGGAAAGGACTTATATCCGCCATGCTAGAGATACTGCTCCATTAGAATCCTAACCTCAGTAGCGAAGAGCACTACTTTGGAAGATATTCACTATGTGAGCCACTAATACCAACCAGCCGTTGGCTATCCGTCCGGGAACGATGGGTCTCCAATCGCAAATAGGGCGAAAAGAGGGTAAAAACGGGGATTTGGAGAGCTGCTTTTCTAGTGTATGTCGAATGGCGTATACTTCAAGAAGGCACACCTCACAAGTGTAGCAAACAACAGATATGTCAAGGGGAGGTTATGCGATACGAAAGAGTTGTAGCGGTGCAAGAGATTCTACAGACCTCGGGCCGAAATAGGTAGGCTTGGCGTGATACATGCTTCAGCCATTACCGACCTTGGATCGGTCACAACAAGATGAGGTCTAGAGTGAGCCTCACCGGCGATGCTCTTAAGCTCACCCAATACTAGAGCGGTTTCAACCTAAGACCCTAAGTAGGATGAGCCGAAGCATTTCCGTATGGCTCTGAGCACGAAAGATACGAAGAGCGGCCTAAACGACGTTATTGAAGCTGACGACGAAAGTACCGAATATCTAGTAAGGAGAGAGCCACAACGGGGCCGTTTTACTAACGTATCGGATTTCGACAATGCTTGGAAGAACCAGAGCATCTAGTGCGCTAGGCATTTCCTATGCCTTCCAACTAGTGGATGAGTAGCAAATAAAAACCAAACAACGACGAGCACCACGTCAAACCGATCTCAAAGCTTCCTTCAATCGCGTTTCATCCCTCGGCTTAAACACAACTGTGTACCTCTTTGGCGAGCTGACTAGATCCTCAGCGCTCTTGCAGCCGTTGACGGGGTCGGCATCAATTTCGCTCCCTTCGCATAATTCAAACGCCGCGATCAGACGTGTGAAGAAGAGGTATAGTAAGCGACTGGCCAGCGAGATGCCTGTGCAGCTACGATACCCAAGACCATAAGTGAATAGTGGTGCGTCAGGCCTCTCAAGCCAGCGTTCTGGCTGAAACATGCGCGCGTCATTTGGCCAGAGAGCAGGGTCTAATATGATCTTAGTCATGACTCAACCGGGAGAAGGATATTTTCCCGAAACGTACCCATGTTGCAAGCCCAGGCATTGAGGAAGACGGTGGTTCCTGTAGGGATGGAATTTCCGTTGTAGTGGAAGTCTTTGACTGTTGACCGAGGTAGCGAAGTACGTGCAACGGTGAAGTACCTGTGACTATCAGTAGATTATTTGGCAAGGTAGATAGGCTCGAAGTACCGTAAACACTCTTTGGCTAGCGCGACAATGTATCGACAGCCCTGGTCTTCATCTGCATCTCCGAATGGCGCGTTATCTTTGTAGTGCTCTTGAATTGCATGCAGTGCTGTTTGCTGAATGTCCGGCCGCCTAGCGAGAAGAGCGATGCTCCATTGCAACGTGGCTACGGTGGGAGCCATGCCCGCCGAGATGAAAGTCAGGCAGATCAAGTTTAGCTCTTCCTCGTCAACGTCAGGTCGATGAAATAGCTCGGCTCGGATGCACGGCGTGTGCGAACCTTGACGTACGCGTTCGTCGAGGTCATTGTTCAACTGTGCGAAGTAGGTATCACGGCGCTGGCGTAGTTCAAGTGCTTTCTTTGTGGTGTGGCTCCACGGGAACCGTAGTGCAGGAATGCAATCCTGAAGATTGGTCATCGGATTTCGTAAGTTGACGATCTCGTGCTCCACCTGGGCGATTTCTGCGAGAAGCGGATCTTCAAGCGAGATGCGACGTCCCCAGCACAGCGTTAGATCCAGACTAAGGCTCATTCGTTGAAGCATACGAAGGGGATCGAGCGGCCTCCGGTCAGCTTCAAGGCACTGGCGCATGAAGTCCCGGGTCTCGATATCGAGGTATTTCACATAGGTTTGAACAGCCGGCTTTCCGAGCGGCGTGTCCTTCCTACTTCTATTGAGAGATTTTGTCATTGGAGCTGTGCCCATCGTTACTCCTGCGACCTTCGCGATGATCTGATTAATGTCAGCAACAGTTGCGACGCTGCATGGTAATATCCACCTTGTGAAAGGTATAGAAAATGGGGCGTGAGCTCAGAGCATTCGAGTGACCCAAGAAGATTGCTTTTGCCGCGGAAGCACTATTGACCACGAGCACGGGGATTTCTCCCAGCTGGATTTGGAAAACGTCACTGTATTGATGAGACCATTTGCGGTACTGCTCCGCAGCGTTGGTTTTGACATCAAAAATGTTTCCGACAAAAGGTAGACCAGCTGGCCCGGGGACGTTGGGGATGCGTAGGCTTCTTCTCCGCTTTTCGTAAAGGACTGGAGCAATTGTAAGGGAGGCCACTATTAGTATGATCAAGAGATGCGAAATCCCAAGCATGCTCATAGTAACGTCCAACATCCTGTAGATGGGTGCAGGGAATGTAAGCTGGGAATAGCAACACCCGATATCGCTTGCTGGAGCAGGAAGAATGCAGTAGGATGATGGGAATGAAAGTCTCGGCAGGAGACACGCCCTTGACATACTGGATTCTCTACGTTGAGAGAACTTGACATGAGACTCAGCTTCTACAAAACAGGTGCCGGGATTTGCTGCACTAGCGCCCAGCTCTCTGAGGAAAGCTAGTAAGCCTTGTGAGTCTAGTCAAACGCTATATTTCACGTGGCTGTGTTTCATGGCCGCGGGGTCATGGTAGCTCACCCCATACGAGATAGGAAGTGAGCCTTATTAGGATTCAACTTCGGCAAGTGCTCGAGCAGGATTGATAAGCAGCTAGGGCGCCAAAGACGACTTGATACCGCGACAAAATCGTATGGGACAAGACTTGAGGCGGAGTTTGGACTCGTGTTCTGCGGATACCGAGAATGTTGCGACGAACAGCAGGAATAAACGAATCCATCATATGCCAGCTATGATAGCTAGCGCAAGGACCTTCCGATAACCTTGTGACTGGCTGGACATGTGGAATTCGTCGAAGCTAGTACCGTCACCGACCGCGATTAAAATGGTTGGAATTGCCTAGGCTAGGCCAAAACGTGCATAGCGATGTCCTATCGAGACCTCTCGTCTTTGGATCTGCCAAATATAGTTTCGGTTTCTCGACGGTCTTGTCGCTTGAGTGGAAGGTGCCAGCATACTTGCTGAAGTGCTCAGATCACAGAGTAGCCTCCAGCGTAAAGATGATTCAGGTGGACTAGTTTGAGTCAGTCGGTTGCGTTCGTATCGTGGAACGTTCCGTGTTATTTTGCATGAGATGTGAGTCGAGACCGATTTCAGCAATCTCAGGCCAGGGATACGCCTGTCTCTTAGGCCGTTTTAGCCTGCACATGTCTACCAAGCTACACCGCATGTTCCAGATGTGCTTGCTGGATGGGTGAAGATATTTTGTGGCGTTGAAAAATGGAGCTGACGCAGCTGAGGAGCTAAGGCAGCCAACCACGGGATAATGATGTTCCAGCCGCCCCCGAATTGCCGAAGGAACGTATTGAAGTGAGACGTTTCTTGAAAGGGCATTTGGTCTTACAGGGTCTGGGGCCTAAAGAATTGTGAAGAACTTTCATATCTATTCGAGTCGTCTGATCGGTATCTGTGCTGTCGGTTCCGCTCCTTTTTGACTCGTAAATTCTGGCCTGCCAAATTGTGCAATTTCATAGCAGATCAAACGCAGCGAAAGGGTGTTGGGACATTACCGGCATTTTTCAAGTCAAATCGCGCTCAGAAACCCTCCCTGATACCTATACTATTACCACTAGGACTACTTTTGTTCAGGCTCAACACTCATGTCTCGAATCAGCTTTCTCAAATCGCCAACCTCCTTCCTCAACTCCCGTATCTCCACCACAGCCGTGTCAACCTCGATGTTCGGTTTTGTGCTCTTGACCATCTTGCTCCAGCCTTCGCTCTCCCAATCGATTTCGCTCTGCATCTGCTCCCACTCCTCAGTAGTGTCATCATCATCTTCGTTCCTCTTCCTATTAAATTTCACATGGTGTGCCTCGCGTGTCTCAATGAACGCCGTCACCAGCAACAGTGGTCCGTAGATGAAGCCCATGACATAATTATTGAGCCGCTCATACCGGTTGGCGTCCATCCACCACTCGAAGGGGATGATCAGAAAGAACAGCTCGATTAAATTGAACGGCGCGATGAAGACGTTCTCGTCCGGTGCCCTGACGAACTGCATCGTCTTCTGAGCGAACAAAGCCATGTACTCATCAATTGCATTGTCGGTAATATCCTGGTATGCACTATTGTATAAAGCAATGAGAATGTTGAGCAAGATAACCATGACGGAAAAGGTAAAGATGTAATAGAGTATCAGTCCAAAGGGGGCTGCATATTCGTCGAAGCCATCAAAGTCAGGTGATTGCATGACGGCATTTGCCATGGCCTGGATAATAAACGAGGTGATGTATCGGTTGTCTTGGGTCTGATTCAGCCCAACGAAAGCTTGCAGAAACCCGATGACAATAATGATGAGCAGTGCAAAGAAAATAAGGGATTCCTTCATCATGACCTTCAACACCACCAACATTGACCCAAAAAAGCGGAACGTATCGAGATAGAGCATTAGTCGTAGCCAGAACATGGGTGCCGAAAAGGCAAAGATATGATAGGATAACTTGTTCAATTCAATTCGTCGTTCGTTGTCGCTGTGGGGTGAGTGCCCTAGTGCTACCAGGCGGATGATAAATGAAGCGGTTAGAAGTGCGTAGAGACAGTTGTTGAAGGCATTCCAGAAGCCGAAGTAGTATCGTCCGATCTTCCAGACCTTGGCGACCTCGTCGCAGATAAAGCCGAAAGTCATAAGGTAGAGGATACCTTCGACAACATCGAGATCGCCGTCCTCATTGACCGTGTTCACTGCGCCTGTGTAGAGTCCGAGATATACAAACGAAATCAGAACCTGAAAGGCATTCTGGTATCTCGGTGCCCGCATCCGATCAGGATTCAAATGCGGCCAGTAGCTAGTATTTGCTTTTTCTTTGTACGAAATGAAGCTGCCAGCATCTTTGTCGTCCTGGTGTAGCCAGCCCTTCCATAGCCAGTTGACGCACTTCTGGTACCCGGATGATCCAATGACCCTAAGAGCATGCAAGTCGACAGCTCTTTCAATGACATTGGCAGGCTCGGTTTCTTGGCCATCACGGAGAATGGAGTATCGTTTGAGCAAGACCTCCTGCATGAGATAGTCCTGGTCCTCTTCCCCTTCGATGATCGACTTTGCAATCACCTCACACGCGATGGCTCGTACGTCGTGCATTTCTGAATTCCACAACTCCAGCATTGCCTGTCTTTTGAACCATCGCTTGCAAACCAACAGGCAGTATACCACGCATGCCGCATGCTCCTTTCCACCCGCTTCTTTGGCTGTTTGGATGACCTTCTTCGTAATGATAGGACTGTTGGCTTTGGTGACCTTCTGTTCTACCAACTCGCAGGGAATGACTTGTTCGATCTGATACTTCAAGCGGAGCGCAACCTTGGTGACTTCTTTTGCAGGAAGAGCTGACGGGGGCAGCTCTCCGCGAGCAGTGGGGAGTACTGTCAAAGTTCGTCAATTCGGCTGTCGCTTGAGAAAGGTGAAGTGGCTCTCACGTCTAGAGAGCTCATCCTGGTAATTATGCCGAGTTCCCTCACGGACTCGGCCGGAAAACAGCTTCCCCCAGTCAACCATATTAGTATCGATGCAATTGAACGACAGAGCTTCTGTTACATGTGACAAACGGCATGTCAAAGCTCACTCAAACACGACTTCCGGTTCAATTGACAGTATAGGGTCAGAAATATCTTATTAGATTCAAAGTTCCATCAATATCTTGGAAAGTGGGCACTCCGCATTCAAGGAAGCTCTGCCCGCTCCAACGCCCGCCGATAGTTCGGCCTTGGCCCGAGGGGCTATTGGGCATGATTAGCAGCCAACAAGGTGCACGATTGCCGTTTGGCTCTCTACAACTAATGACGACGAAGTCAGAGACATTGCTCGCGGAGTAAACCGAAAATAATTGCAATTCATTCCTCATTCATTAGATTTGTTGAGTCATGTGCACAGTTTCAAGACCAATCTATTGGACACTTTGCGCCTGTGATGCAGTAAGAGAAGCCACGCTTTTAGGACGCCATACCAGTGCAGTCATCGTGATCTTCGGCAGGAGGCGCAGATGATCATTCATGCGAGACCAGGCTCGATAAAGTGCTCCTCAACCGTCCCTCATTCAGGCAATCTCTGGGCCCTCATCACTCTCACTCAGGTCCTCATCACCACTGACTTCCGCATTCTCCCGCTCCCTCTTATCCATCAGTGCCTGTAACTCGGCATCATCACGCTCGGTAACGGCTTTTGGAGCCATTCTGACCACACAGCCTCCGCCTGACTCCTTTATGCTGGCATCAATGTCCTTGATTGCTTCCTCCAAGAGGTGAATGCCCACGGTCTTGTCGAGACACTGACTCGTTAGGACGTAGTGTGGCGGCGACACTAGCTTGACCTTGACTTGCGCGTCTGGCATGTTTTTCGCCTCAGCTTTTCGCAGCGCCTCTTTTACCGCATCAATACCATCATACTTGAAGCACGTGACCTCGACGTCTGCCCGTACTTTGGTTGGATGAGGTGTAAGCTTCTTGCTGATGTATGAAATAAGTTCTTCCTTAACAACGTCGTTGGGGAATGTGACATCTTTCCAGACATCGGGATTCGTTATCGAGATCTTGAATGCATCGTTTGCGTGGCCATATTTCTTGTTCAGAGGCCAGCCGATGTCTTGGTACAGAGTCTCTATGGGAGTCTTCGTCTTCTCGGCAACGTGTCGCATTATTGAGTGGACCGACTTGCTCTTGTTGTATCGTTCTTCGCACCGCACGATATCCTCCGCCGACACTCGTCGTTTCGACAAATCGATATAACCTGCATGTGCCATCTCGGTCAGCCACCACAGCTCCTTCAACTGCGCCGTTCGCGCAATTTGGTAGCAGGCTAGTAACTCACCTTTTTCCTTGTCAACTCTTAGTACAACCACCACTTCGTTCCTCCCGATCCTGATAAGCTTCTGTATACTTCGTATACGCCTTCGCGACAGTTCTGAGAGTAGAATCATGCCATCGATGTTGTCATATTCCAGGAGCTTCACATATGCGCCCATCTCTGCAATCTAGCCAAAAGTCAGTGAAAGGATACTTTAGAAGGGATGCGTCGTGGCACAGCGCATACCTGCTTCACGTTGACCATCACAAAGCTTTCAATTTCAGGATATTTCTCCTCGTAGAAGCGGCAGTTTGTCAAGGACATGATTGCGTTTTCGCCCTTTCAAGGCAGACTGCTGATGTTGACTGTGCTCTTGTAAATTTCAGAGGGGTTCGGTGACCTAGAGGGCGATGTAATTCTAATGATTCAACTTCAAGAAATTTATTGCAACTATTAGGGCACGGAGAAGTAGCCGCAGACGCAAATGGGCGCCAAGACCACGAACTTTTGGCCGCCCGCTCTGGTGTGGTGGCGGCGTAACTCAAATGCCCTGGCTCTTTCAAAAAGAAGCATTCATTCGTCAGTCCCTAAGTAGAGTTACTGTAAGAATATTCGAGCATATAAGGTGAGATCGTAAATTTATGGGCGTTAGACACCCTGTTGACACTGTCATCTACATTTGAACATGAGATGCTGCCATAAATCCAGCCCAGTTGCAGCCAGATAGAATGCTTTTTCCGATTCATATCGTTTGACAAAAGCGCCTTGACACCAGTCATGACATCGTATTCCGCGCCTGGGTATCAGCAACAAAGGTCGAGCGTAAACGAAATGGAATATGAAAGACCAAAAGCCATATCAAAAAAGCCGTTCCTAGGATAACGCCAGGTAAATAAGACCCTCGGTTTAACGCGTTTTAGCCATCTTCTGAGAAGTACCTCTTACTCCTTGCCCTTCCAACTGCTGCCGCCTTTGGGTCTGGCGGCAAGGGACCAGTATGATGGACAACATGAGGCCTGTATATTGCATCTACTGGTGGCATCCAATCGTCAAGACCCAGTGGGAAATACTCGTAGAGCTGATCTGTGCTTTCGTCTTCGGGATTGAAAGGCAAGCTGGACTTTTGGGGTGTGATACTGAATGGCTGGGCCATCGGAGATGGAGTGCTCTTCGGGATTACTGACAAGGTTGGCAGTACGGAAGCCGAGGGCTGCGAAGAGTTGTATCTTTGACGTCGCGGCGGAGCGTCAAAAGACTGGACAGGCGATGGAATGTTGGCCAGCGTTGCAGCACGAGGTTTATTTCCTAGCTGGGGCGAAGGGTTTGAAGTTGGAGGCCGAGATCGTGACTTGGAAGCTCGCGGAACCGGGCTGCCCTCATCGTCGCTACTGAAGGAGAGGCTAAGGGGTGCATTCATAGCAATGATGTTAGGGTGGGTCATGGGTATATTTTGCGCGAGTTCTGGACTCGACTGCTGAGTGTAAGGCGTTAGAGGCGGTGGTATCATAGATGCTGAGTATGTTGGTGTTGGAAGTGGCTCTGGAAGGATCGAATGCTGTCCGAATTGGTGCCATTCCGCCAAGTCAGGTGTTGGTGGATTCGGGGTATGCAGCTCATTGCTGTCATACTGAAGAATCATCTGTGGAACTTCATCTGGAGGCGATTTCACCTTGGGAGCTGATGTGATTTGTGGTGTTGCAGACTCCCCCGTCGAGTTCCTTGTCACTCCAGATGCCATGTGCTTCCTTGAGGACCCCGAGCTATTTCCCAAGGGAAAGTCTTTGCGAGATTGGAAATTACGTGGACTTCGTCCCCGGACAATGATGGCGCCAGAATGTGCTTCAGCAATTGATCTCTTAGCGCCGGTCGACAACGTGGCCATGACTTTGAGCCTGATCACAAAGTGTTGCTGCAACTCCTTTCGACGGCCGTTGTTTGCGGTGGCGATTCGAAATTGTAACCGTTTCCACTGGATGGGAAATGTGGCATAGTCGGCATCCAAGTCCTGCCCTGCCATCGTGTCAAGTGGGAGAGCTGGAGGCTCCTTCTCGACTTTGTCCTCTGCAGTTGTCGCCCCGCCGCCAGCGGGAGTCTTCCAAGGAACCGAGATGATCTTCACAGGATTACCCTCAACAGACTCCGTCGCTGATATTGCCAGCTCCAGCGCGAGAATTGGGATTCGATCGCCTTGATCGGTCATTATGTACCTTAAGCTCCTCGGTAAAGTCACGGATCCGGTGATTTGAAAGAGGTTTCGACGATAGCACGTCAATTCAGGCGGTGGTGGAGGCGCATCTGGTGGAGCGGGCCACTGCGACTCGGCGAGAAAGAACATTCCGTGCAACTGGGCCGTCAGATTCAATGACGTTCTTCTCAGTGAAAAGTCAAGTAATGTGAAGTTGTATAGCGGCATCGAGAATCCCAGTAGCTTGTTCTCTCTCTCCAGCGACGGGCTCTCTGGCATGGTAGTGGGATCTGGAGGCATATGGTCAAACTGTGGCATCGCTGGGTCTGCGTATGGATCATCGAAGCCGGTCGAGTACCCGGTCGAGTATCGCTTGAGGAGCGCAGGGTTCGAGAAACCATTAGATGGAGCAAAACTGAGCTCATCTCCACTGCTGATTGTCAGTGCTAGGTTCTCCATCTTCATAATGTACTAGTGGCTCCCACCTCATGAACGTCTCCGAGTCGAAGTTCGAATACTGATCCTGCAGATCTAATCCAGAAGTCGCGCTCATGTAGTCGAGGCTCTGTAACCCATTAGCGGGTATTGGGTTCGGCAAGTAGCCCATCGTCATTGTATCGTAGCCGTCCATGGCGAAGAACCTCTCTGCAGGCCTGTCACGAAGCTTATCGGTCGACCGTGAAAGTAGCCCATGCAACACCGAGGTACGGAGCCAGCTTGACGAGGGCGAGAGGGGACAGTACGATCTCGTCCAGAAGGGATTAATGGATGAGCTGGGTCACAACGGACGTGTGGGTTGGCCTCCCGGAGTAATCGGTGGCTCCGATGGGGGCCCTTTTCTGGGATGTGCGGGCGGTCGGTGGGTTTGTAAGGTGATCCGCCTTCTCGAGCTTGGCGATTGGCGACACGGCAAAGCAGATGTCTTACTGTACTGTATTGTTACCAATCAATGCTCACCCGGCAAGTCTTTCGAAAATCGTCTTTCCAGCCTGACATGGGAGCCTGTGTTGGCAAGGAAAAGCAGCAACTCTGTGAGTGGGCTCGAAGAAATTGACATCTTTCCAGAAGCGTTCCCGAGACTCCGCTTTCTTCTTCGATCGCAGCAGGGGAGTTCTCCAGCCCATAGGAAAATGTGAAGGATCACTGGTCAAGCGTGTGGTGGCTGCTGCGCCTTGCCCTCACGCCCCCACTTTTAAAAGCTTCTAGCGGCCATCGTGCCTAATTTAGGGCTTCCACTTTAACTAATATGGGCAAGTCGACCCAGTTCCGCCTTGATGCAAGACGAGAGCCTTCGTTTTTCATCGTGTCTCGCCGCAAACTAGAGACGCCCATTTGCCTACGGAGAAACTTGTTCTCCTGTACAATGACGAAACTCACTGCACGAGTTCTCCAGGCCGTGATTGGACTCGAAGCCATGTGATAAATTCTAAGGAAGAAGCGTCCAATCCGCAGAGTGTCCACGGTGGCTTCTAAAAATCACGCACACCGCCTGCGACTGCTGCAAGGGTGCTAATTTGGCAATTACCGGAACCAGGTAGGGCATGCCTGCGTTGGAAAGAAGCACAGCAGGCTCCCACAGGCCCTCACTTGCCGAGGCCTGAACTCCTGTGGTCACTCGTTTTGGATCACCGGACCGCATCTGCAAATGGGAGCGCCGTACGTAGACGAGATGTCTTAGACACCAACTAAGGATCATGACGGCGGCATCATAGTCCAAGTAGCCACATCACAAGTCACCTCTTCGAAGCTGTGCAACACGCTGAAGCCAATTCCTGATAGACAATCCAACATCTCGTCAGCGTCCACCTGAAGTTTGTCAGTAGAGCCGGGAACGAGGGTTTAGAAGAGCCTTACACTATCCGCAATCACCACACTTGACCCTTGCTTCCTGATTTGTCTGATGCCGAGCAAGACCAGGCCTTGGGTCAGGCTCTTGGAATCTGCCGCTGATCGTGATATGATCAGTGAGGATATCCCTCCCGCCACAATCCGCTGGTCAGCGACAGCTGGGACGAACCCCCCAAGTTTCGATCCAGCTTTGTAGATGATCACGCTTCCCAGGATGGTTCCATCTTCTGCGCGCTTAGCCCGTATAATACCACAATTGGCTTTGTCGGCGAGTGCGAGCTGATACACTTCGAGTACGCCTTGCCGTGAGTTGGGTTTGACGTGCTCAATCATTACATCGGTGTATTCGCTACCGGTAACAAGATCGTATTTCACGTCTGGATTTGACAGGGTGTGGCCGAGGCCATCTGGAGGTCTCCAATTCGGTACGTCACGCAATATCATGCTGCAGACCGGCCGTGAAATCGAGACATTCCAACCCATGTTGGCAAACCACTGCCGCAACTGCTTGCGGTGGGATGGACTATTCGAGGGAATACCGAGGTAGATGCTCGGTAGCCTAGAACCAAGTTGAAATTCCTTTACGCCTTTCTTCTGCAGAAGGCTTCGAATAGCCCGGCTGTGGAGTGAATGTCCGATAGACAACTTTCGTCGGCCCGGATCTACAATGATAGACCCAATAACGCCAGTCCCTATTGATTTGTAATAGTAAGTAGAACAAAACCCATATAGCTCCTTGGTGCTGCTGTTTCTGACCACGAAATGTGCTTCGTCAACGTGAGAGTTACGCAGCAGAAATGTGTTGGAAGATGCGCCCGCGAGCGTGGAAGTGTCTTGAGATTGATCCTCTTGGACTGCCTGCAACAGCTTATCCAGTGGGATTGAATCTCGTTCATCGTTGAAGTTTTCAACGAGCCAATGTTGCCTCGATTGGTTTGCCTTCTGACTCTGACGCATGGTCCCGGGCAGGCCGCCGCTTGGTGTGAGCTCGCCATATAAGACTTTAACTAGGGCTTGTTGTGCAGTCTCCGTAAAGTCAAAGGTACATATATAAGTTCCAATGGACGAGTCGGTGGCAAAGTCAGAGGGCGAACTGACAGCAACCACGATACATGGCTTCTCTTTGTGCTCTCCACTGTTCGTGTTGGCTGACTTGCAGAGCATTGCCACGTGCTTGGTGAATCCATGTTGGTATCGGTTTTGACCTGCATTGGCTGTAACAACAATGACAGCACGGGCTCGATTGATGAGACTCTCGTGGTCAGGTCGCAATCCATTAGCTGTATAAGAGGCGTGCAGCAGCCTTCCATTCCTCTGTCGGGCCAGTGAGCGTCCCAGCTCGCGGAACACTCTTTCACCGCTCATCACTGATGCGCTTGCCTCCCAGGCGAAATGGCGTTCACGGCTGGAAGCGTCGTAGTTTTCGCCGAGCGTTTTGAAATCTGCGGATGTGGGGAGTGGTTTGAGTAGTGGAGTCAGCAGTAACAATTCCTCGTGTTGATCGATGATCTTAGTGAGCGGCAAATAATGCTTCAGGTCGCGAACGACAGTGATTGACTCATTGTAGGCCGTAGTCGACAGGCTTGAATGTTGCGGCTGGAACTTTGCCAGACGGGCGATCCCAGCGGGTTTCAATGCTTTGTCCCAGGATGTATATCTCGACTTCATTGCGAGCACTCTTCTAAGGGATTCGATGATTCGTGACCTCTCGATTGTTCCATTTTCGACTCCCAGTTTCAATCCGCTGATGGCTTCTTGTTGAGCCGAGAATGAGCGACAGAGGAGCACGACATCGCAACCTGCCTTGACTGCCATGACAGTGCCACCTCCAACTCCGATGTTGTGACTAAGGGCCTCCATCTCCAGGCACTCAGAAACAACTACGCCGTTGAAATGCAAGTCTCGCCGCAAGAGCTCTTCCACAATCCGCTCTGATAAACAGGCATGCATGACGTTCATCTGGCCGGAAGACATGGCCACTCCTCCGACCATCATCGAATCAAGACCCTGACCTATCGCATTTCGAAACGGGACGAGCGCACTTTGGCTCAGTTGCTCCAGTGAGTCCGTAATGATGGGTACATCCGTAGGGGCACCGAAGAATTCCAGGTTTCCGTAAGAAGGAAAATGCTTGCCACAGGTTGCCAGTCCAGCTTTCTGATAACCCTTGATGAACTCGGTCCCATAACTCGAGACCTCTTGTGGGTCGTCGCCAATCGCTCGCACGCCAAGCGGCTGATTGCGAACATTGGTGAGCACATCTAGAACTGGTCCAAGGATCCAGTTGACTCCCACAGAGTTCAACTCTTGGCCAGTGGCTGTCGCAACTTCGTTGGCCAACTTCTTGGACCCAGTTGCTGCCAAGCCCATGGCGCTGGGGAACTGGCGGATGTAGATTTCGTCATATAGGCTGTTGACACCTCCATTCTCTTGGTCAATGGCAATAGCCAATGGCACTGGATGGCCTGCCTCATGCGCGATAGTTTGGAGATCGAGAACCAGCTGAGTCGTCTGTTCAGCAGCTGTAAAGCACGTTAGTTAAGAGATCTTCGTCAGTGGTCCGGATATCAAAGGCACATTTTAAATTCTTTGCTGTGAGCAAAACAGAGCCAACGCGATGGTCCTCTATCAAAGCTCTAATCTGTGGGTTGACGGAGGTTCCATCGAAGCCCATCATGAATAGCTGGCCAAGCTGTCTATAGTTATACACATGGTCAGCTGCAGATCCGATGTGTCTCCGGACAGGTGGAGGCCCACCTGTCGAAATCATCCCAGACTGGCGAAAGAGCGCCATTCTGAGTCGCCATCTACCGTCCTGGTCTGGAATGCATCTACGCGTGATTGGTCGGAGAGGCCGCCGACAAATCGGCAATTGGTTGGAAGTAGGAAAACGCGGAACGTTGTAAGGCGCTATACGGCGATATTGGCATGGAAGTTTGTCCTCCAGAACGCAATCTGTGGTGACGTTACATCAACGGTTTGCATTTGGGCGTTGTATCAGGATGGACGGCTGTAATGGTCGGGTTGCACTGGCCGGGCCCTGGTCCCGGCGACAAGTTTCTTGGCAGGGTTCTTCGTGGAAACGCCCGGAAGTGCCTCCAATAACGGACCAGAAGGGAAGATCGAGATCGCTGACGTACAGCAACCGTTCAATGCTGAGTGACAATACACGTGGCTGTAGCGGAGAAAATCCTGGCGTGGTATCAAGCAACGTCAGATTTCTTGCTTGATGAAACATGATATATTATGGGCGGGTACCCCACCACCTTCTCCCGATATCTATTGTATGTAGGTAGATAGAACGAGAATCAAGAACTCACTTTTCACTGAGAATACTTCTTCCACAACAGCACTAACGTGATCAACATGTGAGCAGCATTTGCTAATGGTGAAACCATGTTGGCAAGCGTACTAATTGTTTGAAAGGAGGCTCATCATCAGGGACAACGCCGACCAGGCTTCCAGATATATCGCGAACTACATCATTCGTACGTCATTCCTCGTCCGTCCGATCAATTAAATGGTTGCTGATTGCTGCGAAGAACGGATACAGAACTTTGCGCCGACTCTTGAGCGACCATTCGTGCTCGGTCTGCCGACGGGGAGCAGCCCAGAAATCGTGTACCGCTATCTTGTGCAGGCATTCAAGGCTGGGGAGATTTCCTTCAGCAATGTCGTAACCTTCAACATGGTTAGCTTGGGGTCATTCTGGGTTCTGCAGACAGCACACTAAGCATCATAAACAGGATGAATACGTCGGCATTCCAAGGGAGCATCCGCAGAGCTATCACAGCTTCATGTACAAACATTTCTTTTCTCACGTTGACGTCAAGCCTACCAATATCAACATTCTGAATGGCAATGCGCCTGATCTCCGGGTTGAGTGCGCTGCTTACGAGGAGAAGATCCGGAACGCAGGCGGGATTGAACTATTCCTCGGTGGAGTTGGACCGGACGGCCATATTGCTTTCAATGAACCAGGATCATCACTGGCATCAAGAACTCGCGTCAAGACACTAGCAGAAGACACAATACGCGCCAATTCCAGATTCTTCAATAACGACGTTTCGCAAGTTCCCAAGATGGCGCTTACAGTGGGTGTGCAGACAGTGCTGGATGCACGAGAAGTTGTCATTGTTGTCACTGGCCCGCACAAAGCTCTCGCTTTGCAAAAGTGTATCGAAGGAGGAGTCAATCACATGTACACGCTTTCGGCATTGCAGCTCCATCCTCGATCGTTGGTGGTGGTTGACGAAGACGCCACTCTGGAATTGCAGGTCAAGACAGTCAAAGTGAGTTTGGAGAACGATGGCGAGTTTCGGTATACACTAATCATAAAGCAGTACTTCAAGAGCATTGAACAGATCTCCAGAGAGGAGACAGCGCAGACCTCCGCAGCGGAGAAGATAAACCGCGACGCTCACAACGGGAGAGGTGCCCTCAAAGAACTAAAGATCGACACAGAAAACCACCACAAATTTCAAGATGACGAAGATTTGACGCCTGACAGTATGTCTTCGAGAATGATTGATTCAGGAGTCGGAATGAGCTTCGATGAAGCCAGAGAGGCCAAGATTGACGGGATTGCGTTCGATCGAATGGGCTCCCGGGTTAGCACCTTCGCAGCATGACGAAGGATTCGCTTTGGCACAGAAAGGGTTCAAGCCGTGAATGGCATATTGTCCCCCCGGTGATGCAATAAGCTATATAATTCTTTACGGAGTACCGGTCAGCATGGTTGTCTAAGGGATGGGTGGAAAGATAATCCTTTGCTGGAAAATCTCAGACCGTTGAAGACGCTCTCGGAGGACACTTCGCTGCCTCTCGAGTGAGATATGCTCCGGGGCCTTCAAAGTATAACGACGTCAATCTTTGCATGAGCGAGAAGGCGTTTGATCAACGAACGGAAAAGTCTTTTCAGTTGCAGACACTTGAGGCATTCGCTCGTTGCCCACCTTTTTAAGCGCCAGATTTCTCCGCTTACTGCATGGACGCAAAATTGCGCAATACTTTCTCTTAAGCTAATATGAGCACCCCTTGTATATTGTTGCAGGCGTGGTAAAGGACACTTTTTCGGTGCCGTTCCGCCTTAAAACTGTCCTTCAATTCTTTGCATCTCCAAAAAAACTCTCACTTGAGTAGCAAAACTTCGTTCGCAGCCTGGACAGAGTTGCACTTCTCCTTTGACCTAAAGTGCGTGCTCCTGGTGGAAGACATCAGAGCATTCCTCGATGTTGAATGCGCCTCCGCTCGCTGTCTACAGCATCCCATGGCCCTCTAGGCGGTCATTTCACGTCTTGTTACAGTTCTCTCTGCGCTGTACTAGTGATATATCTAACCCTTAGGTTCCCAACGCGCGATAAGTCCTTCTCTATCCGACTCGGCGTGCGGAGCATAACGGAGGCCTGCATATCAAATTATTCCCATCTGAGTTGCCATGGAGAGTTAGTCAAATGAGGGAGGATGCGCGCTTTGAAGAGACTAAGTTGCGGTCGTATGGGAAAGAGAGCTGCAGGGAGGGGAAGAGGCTGCGGAGGGACGCATAAGAGATTATGCACGGTTCAAGGCTAATGAGGAAGAGCTGCAAGAAGTTGAGACAGAGGCAGAAGAGCAGTATACGCCATGCCGAGGCGAAAGATGTGAAGAAACGAAAACGAGACGAAAAAGAGAAGTGGCAGGGCGTGCATGCTAGAGAAGGAGCGTAAAGCAGAGGACGAAAAGTCACACAAGCGGCAGATCGACGGGATTGTGAAGGAGAAGATAACAGCGGAAGTGAAGAAGTGTCAGGGCGGAAGTGGACCACTTGGCGTTGTTCCAGGAGAAGGAGAGGAAAGCAAAAGAGTTCAAGGGAAGCTAGACTTGGAAGGAGACTGTTGATGAGAGGGAGCAGAAGAGGATGGAAGGAATAACGGCTGCAACGAAGTAGAAGCAAGAGGGTCTACAAAAGATTGAACCGGAAGGGGACGCGCTGGCGCACTTGAATAGGTCCAAAGTTACACAAAAGCGGGTGGCCTGGTAAGCGCAAGCGATGAGCACGGTACTCTCCTGAAACCTACGCGAGAACGCACACAGATGCTACCGTCTTAAGGAGCTGCTGGTGCTTGGACATCAGCGATTGCCGATTGCCCAGCATGGTCGTTTTCTTCTTTCGCAGGACCTTTTGTTCGGCTGGTTCAAGAGGTCTGTCGGTACAGGAGTCTCCAACTTGAAAGTGTTCGAAAATTTCAACAGATAGGCCGATTTGCGTCTTCGCTCATTTTGCGCTTTGAATTATTTGAACTTGCTCTTACTTGCGCTTTTGGTTTTCTCTGAATCGTTGAATCAGGGAGTTTGTTCGTTCCCTCTGATCCAGAGCGGAAGCCGTTTATCGTGTTACATTGCTGGCCGATTACTAAATCGAATTTCGAAGGTAAGGCATGCCGCTGCAGACTGCGCAAGGTAAAGGTGAGAGCTCCGAATAATAAGCCATGTGGGCGTTCTTAGAGAACCTTAGGTGACGGGTTTGACCCGCCAGATAGTGCCAGAGAAACCTGGAGACCGGATCAGTTAGGTATATGTTTATGCTCCTATCGTAGATAGACGCCCCTATTCTCAACTCGATCACGATGTGTAAATATGGGAGTAATTGCGACTGAGCCTTGGATACTCTTGAAAGGGAGGCGTGGAATGTAAAAGCTGGACAGAGGTCGGGCTGTTGACACACTTCTCCGGCACTCAAACTCACAGTAAGTAACAGAGTGCACCGGGTCCTTTTAACCATCAGGTTAAGAAGAAATATAGAATCCTGCAAGAAGGTCCATTTGGGCCTGATGGATAGTGCCCTGGAAACAACCAATCCACTTCACGAAACCGCACTGAGACGAAAAGGAACACTCGCAGGAAGTAATGTCATTGGTCTCAACTTTGCATGTCACACCTCAGCGCTCTAGCATGCCAATCGCGCGTTTAGCCTGCACGAGAACCTACCATCGAGGAAGCCTTGTATTTGAGCAAAACCTTGCGTGGAAATACCCTCTTCAGCTGACATCTACCATTTTGCCTCCTTGGTGTCCAAGAACTCTTTCAAAATGGCGACTCTCTCTTCTAACGCTGCTACCCAGACCTTCATGTCCTCTTCCGCTTTCGAAGTATCCGAGCTACCTCCCGCCACCTTGACAGCAAAGTCTTTGCGGTACGGTGTAGCGCCCATGGCCGCAGAAAAAACGGGCTTGACAAGGAAGCTGTGGTGGGGTGCTAGAGTGTTTTTGTACGCACCCCGGAAGGAAGCTGAAAGTTCCTGCGATCCGCCAGTATTGATATCTGCCCGTAGAGCCTGAGCGCAGAAATCTAGGCCCCGCACAAGCCAAAGAAGGCCTTCGGTCGCGGTATGTTTTTTGGTAGCCAGTTCGGATTTGACTAGCTTTTGAAGGGTGGTCGATTCCAGAGGTGCAGCTAATTGCCTATCACGTACTTTCTTGGTGGCTTTGGATCAGATTCATGAATCGCTGTGGATATAGTCCGAACGCACCTTGATGTTGCCCACCATGTCACTCTTGACTGGGGTGAAGGCGACCGAGCCCAAAAGATCTGATAGAACACTTGCATCAGCAGAGGCTCCAGTCGAAATGTACTTGAGAGCCCACCAAACAGCGTTGTCGTGGATTCAGCAGCCTCCAGAAATTCACTGGTTGCAATTCCTTTATCACTGGGATCGACTGGCACATCCTGGAAAGACTTCTTGTGCGTGTCAAACCAAGTCTGCCCTGGAGGTATTTGTGGTCCAGACATATCGCTGAAGGTCTCTACTTGACGAAGTGGGGGTTCCTCGATCCACAATGGGTAGAATAGGTGGGTATGCGAAAGCTGGACCTATTCTCCACGCCAAGACCGTGTAAACAAGCCAAACTTGTTGAACGCGACGTCATTTTGAAAGAGCAAGCACCCCAAAAACTTGAAGACGGGACGGCGTAGGGCGAGTGTCTGACGTATATTTTCCACAACGGACTCATCGAGTAGCGATTGCACGATGCCTGAATGACTGCATTGTGAGCAGCTACTTTCCCACATCAACACTCTCTTGTACCAATGGACTTGGGCCACCTCCAGCAATATGGGACAAACGCTTCCAACCACGGATATAACGCCCTAGATCCAGATACATACACTGCGCAGAGATTGGTTAATTGATACCCGAGATAGTTAAACAGTATCTTGTGCTAATATATTCTGCAGAAACATGCCCCTCCTGAGCATCTTCATGTCACAACACGCCGATTCTTTATTGGTCCCATTCCCGAAGGCTGGCTCAACAGCAATCGCAAGTCATGGTACAAGAGACGGTTGGAGTTGAGCAACTATTCGTCTAGGAGAGCCACTTTCACCGCCACCAGCTCTGATGCACATCACCGAACCCATCGAACCTTGTCTGGGTTCGACGGACCATCCGCTGCGGCCAGACTTGGATTTAGCTTCCCACAGCCTGCTGACGTGGAAGAGTCAGAGAATACAGCTAACGTTTCTGAGACGGATGATGACGAAGAAGCCGAGGTTGAGACCCAAGCTATCGAGCCTGTAGCGACCAGTGCAGAAGGTCCACAGGTTCTAGGAATAGCTGACGAGCATGACGTTCACAAACCGAAACTCCTCTCTATCCCCACCGAGACAGGCCTTCGGCATCCTTCTGAATCCGGAGGTATGAGCCGCTCCAACTCGTCGACAAAAGATACATATGTTACGGCAAAAGAACGGCGGCAACCTTCGACCGGTAGAATGGGCGATCTTCATGATGATGCGAAACCGCACGGAGCACAACCAAATGTTCAAGGAGAAGGCGGTGACGCAGCCACTGAGATGCGAGCCTCCACTTCCAACCGTGGTGACTCCTTACTATATCCTGGCACGGAACATAATGGATCTCCACGCCTTGAACAGACGGATTCCAGGACTGCTCTATTGCCACACGCAAGCAATGACGCCGGATTGGCTGCACCAGCGTCCGATCGGGACGAGCTCACTCAACACAACCCTGCACCTGTTGAAGATGACGAGCCTGGTACCACACATCTTCACAAGACACCAACTAGTGTACGGTTCAAAGTCGCCGAGGGTATTACCAATCGCCAGGGACGTATTGTACGGAGAGTTGAATCAGCACAGCAGTACATTCAGCAAATGAAATTTCGCCGCCATACGCTGCAAGAAGGCGCAATCGTCAAGATGGAGAAGATGCTCGTCAGGATAGACACCACTTTACAACCGCTTCCCAACGATTTCGATGAGAACGATGGCATGAGAACTGAGACTCGCACCATGGAAAAATGGCAAGAATTTATGATTGTGGCTAGAAGAAGCTACAAAGACGAAGCAGATTTCCGTCTACAAGTCTACAAAACTCGAGTCATTCCGGAGATTGAGGATGACAAACCGAGGAAAAAGCCTGCACATGAGATCATGTTGAATCCAAGGACAACTAGGGTAAATCTGTACTCATCGCTAGACAAGACGATCGTTATATGGCATCCATACAAAAAGGGTACAAGGATTTTTATCATGAGACCGAGATCTGGAGCTCATGCTGTGGAATGGTATACTTTCGTTAGAGATATGCTTGGATGGGCGAGACCGGCCTCACTGCAAGTTAACGTACCCGATCTGAACGTGTCGCTTCAACTTCAAAAGCCATTTGCGGGACTGTCAGAGCTCCAAAAATCCATCGCGGATGTAGATGAGAACACTGCTCTGGACAAGACAATTGCAGAGGAACAGGCAGTGGCTGGTAAGATCCTTCGACAATGCATTGAGATGCTCGAGGGCGATCCAGAGTGGTCGGCCGTACTCGAAACCTGGTCCAAGACGCAGAAGATGGGACTTGCTTGGAAAAGGTACGATAGACTCGAGTGGATTCACGGTGCTCAGGAACAGAAGATGTACGGTTCAATGGCAATGGAAAGATTGTACGACCTTGAGCTTCGCCCCAAGCAGCACTATCCGACTCATACACATGGCAAGCAGGGCAAGCTACATGAGGAGCCAGCTCCAATCGAGGGCTTCCTGATCAGACTCACGTCACACAAGGGTCTCCATCAGCGCTATGGAAAAGCATTCTTCAAGCGTTTGTATTTTTCCACGCAGAATCAGTTCCTCGTATTCAACAGACCGGCCAAGGCAACGCCTCCGCATCCATCCCGACTACCTACTATCACAGGTTCCAACATTCCAAGTTCACACGAGATCGTTAGGCAAACTCCTATAATGTACGAGATTGTGCCGTTCCCGGTGCGAGACGGAGAAGTGGCCTGGCTAAGTTCTGGCAACCGTGAGTACGTCCGACGCCATGATCAAAACGCCTTCGAGGAGGCACAGCGTAACGTCGAAAACCTGAAGCAGTGCGATGGGTATATCAACATGTGCCATATCGTCAAAGTGCGCAAGATGAAATGGGGAGCTACGGAGATGGATGAAGTCATCGATCCCGGTTCTGACTCTGATGTTGAGTTTCACCAGGAGGTTGAAAACACGACGCACGAAGACGGAGAAACCAAGAAACTTGACGAGGACCGCATCTTCGAGCTCGTGCTTGAGAATGGCTTGGTCGTGAGACTGCAGGCTTACAGTCAACAGACGCGGGATGAGTGGATCACCCGACTCAGGGGATTGGTGAAGTACTGGAAGCATCGAATCAAGGCAGACATGGATACGTTTAAAGCAGTGAGGAAGCACAATCTCGAGCACCTCAACATCGATGAAGAAATGGAAGCCGTCATCGGCCAGTTTGCACGGAAGTGGGAAGTTAGCCAGTCCGAAGCGAGTCCGCAGCTGTACAACATGTGCGGGATTTCTTTCTGCCGACCGATCTCAATGTCAGGACTGCTGTACCGCAAGCCGAGACGGCACTCGACGTTCCGGCGATGCGGTGTCATCCTCACGGGCGGACAACTGCTCATCTTCCATGCAGCCATACGCAAGATAACGGGGGAGCAGGTGAAGCATATCCAGCAGGAACGCCAGCAGGCTATTGACCTGAAGAACTGCTATGTCTATTCTGGCCTGATTACGGAAGACGACCTGCTGTACCAGAACCAGACGTTTGACTCGAACCGTCCCGGGATGCACGCGCTGCCAAGAGTCTACCTCGAAGATGGATGGACAAGTTCGGACGAAGATACGATGACGTGTTTTGTGGTGTGGCACGGGCTGCGCAAGTCGTTTTTCAAGGCTGTAGTGGGCGAGAAGGAGGACGGCGGTACGAGACAGAAGTTGAGGCAGGTCAGTAGGTTGGGCGTGCCGGGACGGAGTATTGTGTTCAAGTGTCGGAGCCGCGCAGAGCGGGACCACTGGGTCCTGAGTGTGGGGATGGAGATTGATTACCTGCAGCTGCAGCAGGACGAGGAGGTGAGGGTGGAAGGGGGGAAGAAGAAATAGTAAGCTGGGCCTGAGGCGGGAAATGGTGCGAGGTATGGGGCTTCTTCGTTCTAGTATGGCGTTGGGGGCGCTGGTTGGCATGCTTTACAGTACTATCGCAGGGCATAGTATTTATCTTGGGCTGCCTTGGGGGGACTACAGGTGCACGTACTTGTTATTGTACGACGTTTTATGTTATAGCCTGTTATACATAGCGCAGCATGGCGTTGCGTGGCGCATCGTGGTATTCTTGTTCTATTGCATCAGGACACTACAGGATTAGGTGTGTCGTCTATATATGGCGCTGAAAGCGCATTACTTATACTTTTGGTAGCACGGTCGGTGGTGTCCTTTCTGACACCGCCCCCCTTCCCTCAGCTGTCAATATTGACTTTTTGTATGTTGCTCTTACCGAAGCCCCTGTGTCCGTGTCGTCCGGTGGATCTGTCTCTGTTCCATGAGGCTGATCTATTGGCGGTATTTCTTGCGCCACCCTTCCCTTGCTGTCCAAGACCAACTTGACTTCTTTGTGCAGCGCAGCAGCTAATGCAGCAGTTTCTGGGTCTTGTCTCTCGATCTCGGCTCGAGACGATTCCAACAAGCCGACCAGCATTCGTCGACCGGCGTTGGTCCTGTAGGCCGTCTCAGCTGCACCCGAGGTCGGATCCCGTAACCGGGTCAATATGCCCTGCGCATAGCCATTACGGAAAACGTCCGCCACGGCCACCTCGTCGGGGTTCTCGAGCTGGACAGCGTCCATTTGTAGTCGGTCTGGTAACTCTGCGTCTTTCCATCTCACCTCTGCAAAGTGCCTCCATGGCCATAAGACCCACGTCACTCTTCCAACAATCAAGTTTCGGGATATAGGTCCAAACCAGTTGCTGTCTAGACTCTTGTCTCTGTCTTCTGCATCACCTTCAACCCACACATGACCCCAGGGCACGATCAGTGGCTCATCTCCACCTGGATAGCCAGGCTTGGGCGCGATCTTGTCGCCCTGTAATGCTATCACTCGTTTGACACCCCACCGCTCTGGGTCATGTGGTGATCTATACACTATGACCATGCCACGCTGTAGAGCAGACTTGACGCCATTGCGGACATCGACGAGGACCCAGTCGTCATCATTGGGTTCGTCGGCAACGTGATCGCCGTTCAGGAAAGGGCTCATGCTGTAGCCACGTGCTGGGATCAGATTCAGTGGAGTGTGCATTAATGCGAGGTAGAAAGGAGGAATCCATGGGATCGTGTGGAGGATGAAACGAATGAAGGGTCGCAGGCTAGGTGAGAAAGCGTTCACCAGGCGGACCCCAATAGAGGGTGCACCTGGTAGGTTGCGAAAGGAGGCATATGGAGTGTTAGCGTCGTGTTTGGGTAGTAGCGGCGGCGTGTCGGAGGGAGGTGAGGATGACGAGTCTTTGGGCTTGGCTCGAGGAGGAGGAAGGGCCTTGCTAAGGCGGCTAGGGAGTTTAGGAAGATCCGGGATTGCGGTTGAAGATGCGTGGCGGATGCGGACTTGAATGCGCGCACGTAGAAATCGTAAGATCCGGCCTCTTGAGTTTGGAGGCATTTTAGGGGCCAGGCTTGGGCGAGGTTGGCCTGAGGGTGTAGGCTTTGGATATTATCGTTGCATAAGATTTCATGGTGTCGCCGATGCCTCTCGTTCCAGATGAAGCTTCTTTGGAGATTTGGATGCCGCGGCTCTCATAGGTCGCCAAGAACGGGGTAAGCGGCGCTATTATCACTGCAGCGGCGGCTCTGGCGGCTTTGAGGCCCAGCTAAGCGAGCCCAGGTTCCCGCTCCGGCTCCAGCTCCTTCTTCAAGTTCTCATCTCATTAGCCTCCATCCTACAAAAGTTAAGGTTATGGAACTGCACAGTGATCCACATGGCGAGTCTCGGTGAGATTGCCCCTTGAACTCAACTCGTTGGTTTGGAGGAAAATGTCGATCGAATTAGGTAAGAAATCACGCATCATGGAGAAGGATTGATCGGCGCCATATCTCACATTGCGGCATTTGTCCGCTCTCCAATCGCTTCCTTCTATGGTCCAGACCTACGAGAAAGAACTTGGAGCACTCCAGAGGAGGAATTCAGAGGCCGATAGCCTTTTCCTTAAGAGGGTCTGTGTTGACCTCGTCAGGCGGGGTGACGATTTTGATGAATTGATGCCACAGGTCGACTTGGACTAATTCTACCGGTACAATGCTACAGGGGAAAGTAGCAGATGAGCTTTTTTTGGTCATGAGCATGGTCAAAGCGAAACAGTGTGTTGGTTTGTTTTGTGGCGCCAGGCTCATCGACAAGGGATGCTGGCTCAACAAGTGTTGAAGGATCAAGAACTAAGGAAGCCTGGCCGGAAGTCCGGGGCCCGAAAATGTTATGTCATTGTAATGTGATTTGAGAAATGAGAACATACAGAGTGAGGTTGTATAGTGTAGCGATTAAGTACATTAGAGATTGAAGCAAGTAAACGACGCGCCATCTTCCGCGTAACTCAAGCCACTGGCCGTTGTCTCCGGGCGGGAGCGACGGGGGGGGGGGCACTGCGAGCGATCTCAAGCGCGAACGGCGATCGGGTCCGGACGCACCCTGGAACCTTGAACGTACGTCCCGCTAACTCCCCCTCGACCCTAACCTTTTAGCCAAGTTTGCGATCTGCCAATGCACAGGGGCGGCGTGATCTGACTGGTCACCTCTAACAAAACGCGCTTTCCAGGGTCTGCGACACACCCTGTCTAGCCTGTCTAACCCGTCCTTTGCCCTGTGCAATTTTGGGAGAGGCACCCCAGCAGAGTCGACATAAAGAGATAGGCCACGATATCGGGAGTACCTGATGGCGTCTCAACCTTATCTCCAGCATAACGGACGCCCTGAACCATTGGCTAGCACCCCCAGCAAGAATGGAAGATCAGGCCTATCAATCCCTAGTCGTCGAAAGCCACTTTTGTAATGTTGGGGTGGGATGCTTCATGTCATAGCTTAGCCGCCCTGCAATTACTCCTCTTTTCGGCCGTCCCCATAAACTTACTTCAAGACGACTTATATGCCGTTCATGCTCCCTTGGACATCCTATCCAGCGAGACATCGTTTAATTCGAGCTGAATCCCAACTGCTTCGCCAAAATGGTTTACGTTAGCCCGGAAGGTCGCGACTGGAGTTCGGTCGTCAACTTTGACGCCGTAGGAAAGACCTATGCCTTCTTCGCCGTCGCGTGGACGGCTATCCTGTTCACCGGCATGGGATGGTTGATCCTTAACCGCAGCCTGTACTTCCTCAAGATGCGCAACGTCTTTCTTGCCGTCGTCTCGACCAGCTTTCTTCACCTCTACCTTGTCAAAATCCTCCTCGCCTACACCACCAATGGACATTTTTCATGCGGCGCGGAATTCTGGATAATGAGCACATATCTCCCATTCGGAATTGCACTCTTCCAAGCCAACATGGTGCAGCTGCAAAGCATTAGCGGTCAACAGAAAAAATTCCTCCAAGGACAGGCCTTTCTTGCCCGAGAAGCAGTACCCTTACAGCTACCCGAACATGGACTTCGTCGTCTGTGGAAAAGGTGGTGTGAGATGACTGCGGCTAGGCGGACTGAAATCCTCATTGGTGTTGGCATGGTGGCTCAGGTATGTTTCCTTCACTCTTTGCCTTTTGAGGTCTTTGGGCGGAGATTCGAATTTGAAGTATGAGCGCGGCTTCTAACGTGTCGCTAGCTGATGGTTACTTTGGCCATCTTTCTCGCAGATCGAAAGTTCCATAGTTCTTGGGGCTCCATTGGCACTTCAAAAGAGCTGTCGGCTGGCCAATGTCGACAGGGATGGGAATGGTAAGCATAACCACTGTCCGGTTGATTCCTTATAAAGTCTAACATAAAACGATAGGATTCCCTCCACTATCTGGCAATTCGTCTGGTCCTGGTTCTACGGCCCCTATATCCTATACAAGATCCGGAATATCAACGATGTTCACTATTGGCGCATTCAAACCTACCTTTGCGTCGTAGCAGGGTGAGCATCTCCCACTCTTGGATCTAGCCGATAGTTGGTGCTGACATTACAGCCTCCCCGGGACACCGCTGTGGCTGGCAGCCCTGTATTCAAAGCATTTCAAATCCATTAACAAGTACTGGGTGCCGCCAATGTGGTAAGCCACTCTTTCCAGACTTGTGGACCAGCTTCGTTATGCTAAGTGAATGCAGGCTGGCTCCTGGTATCATCATGATGCAAACTGCCGCTATCTTCTTCCCCATCTTCGAAGCGTACAGATCCCGAGTCCAGCTTCGTAGCACTCTCGCCGCAGTCAAGTCATGGGAAGAGAAACGGAAGAGCGGCGAGTCGTCCACTTTCTACTCCAGCTCAACCAAGAATGATTCCTTCATCGATAGGGATACGCGCTGCTCTACCCCTGGGAGTGTCTCAAGCAGAAGAAGAGAGATGTACACTATGGCCGCGCTGGAGAAGGCACTTACCGTGAATCCTCATCCACTTCTCGAATTTGCAGCGTCTAGAGAGTTCACGGGCGAGAACATTGTCTTCCTAATGCAGGTCCGCGACTGGCGCGCAGCGTGGAATCGGGCAATTCGAGAATTCGGCACAGTCACTGGCCAGGTCAGGTATCGTCTGTTCAATATCGCCGTGGAGATCTTTGCCACTAGCGTCCACACCAAAACTGCTGAATTCCCCGTCAACGTGGCGGGCAAGATTCGATCAAGCTTGGAGGCTGTATTTGGGCCAGCCGTCGTTAGTATCAAACGCCTCGACGACAACATCGTCGACCCCTTCAACCGCTACTCATTCGTTAGCATTGGGCTCGCACCCCCGAAACCCCTGGTCTCAAAGTTCGATTACGACGTTGAGAAGGTGAGATACAGCCAATCCAACAGCAATGCAGTCGAGAGTCAGGAGTTGATCCTCCCATCTGGCAAAAGTGATCTCGACATTATACCTGAGGTTCCAGATTGCGAGGTAGACATACCCGATAGCTTTGACGAACACATCTTTGACGAGGCAGAGGCGAGCGTCAAGTACATGGTCGTCACGAACACATGGCCAAAGTTCGTCGACGCGATGACTTGAACAGGAAATCACATGACTTCAGGAAAAGGTGGTCTGCGACCATATTTTTCTGACCTCGGTTCGGCTTGAAGTTGGGGGCCGAGTTAGCTCCAAAAGGAGAGCAAGGGCCACTTGGCAGGATGGCACAAGCATCCCAGCATAGTTGCAGCTATGGGAACTAATTCGACGAGGGCTAATTTTAATCCAGCCCAAAAAGGGGGTGCTCAGCTTGCAGATGACGCCAGCCCTTATCTAGCTACAGAAGCGGTTCGTTGTCGATCACAGTTAGCCTCCGAAGCAACTCCCTACCAGCATAAACAACGATTTGCATGTCAGAGCTAAGGAGACACTACCGGCTCGCGGTGTGGAGAGCGTCTGATGTGCTCTTTGGTGACTGCTGGTCGAATAGTGTGGATGGTAGCACGAGTTGGATGGGTTGAGTTTAGGATCTGCCGCAGATGAGATTAGATAGTCATAACAAGTAGAAGACGATGTACAATCAATGTATTTTTAACGACTGATTTCATTGACCAATGCAAATACCAGACCGACTCAAGAGGTTGCATTTGCTACAACCTTGTCTAACTCCCTGGCGCCTTCGCTGTGCAATCGACAACCATGCATGATTTTGCATATTATGCATCTGGACGAAGATGTGGTATTTGGATCGTATACGGCGGTTCTGCGCCCGTGGCAGCCAATCTGATAATACTCCCGCCAGACCCTGAAGAGCCTCTTGAAGCCGTAGAGCCGGCAGATTGGGTCTGACGGAGAGCCAGGCCGGAGTCCGCCGAGAGCATCCTTGAAAACTCTGTTCGACGCGATACCGAGCTCCCCACGGGGGCCGTGCGCGATGATTGCTCACCCTCATCATCGTAGTCGGTGGGTATGGACGGCACGGAGTCCTCGCTGACGCGGCGTGGAGGTCCTTCGTCTGGGCGATGTCGCCGGAAACTTTCATGGTGGTAGGAGAATGAATCCTGGGAGATGTCATCGGCGGCCATGAAATTCTCATCATCTTCCTCAAACTCAGCTAGGAGTAAGGGGTCTAGACTAGTCATGCCACGCAGGATCTCTGCGAAGATACCCATCAGAGCTCGAAACTCGGCTTCCGTCAGTGGATCGGCTGCAAAGCGAGCTCGCTCGTATAAGGTCAAGAACTCATTGGCCAGGTATGGATCCTTGATGACTTGCAGCGCAATCAACTGTTCAATATATTCCCTCAACCCCATGTCTGCAGGTCGCTGCAATATCCCCACCACCCTCTCATCAGGCAACGGGGTCCCATCAGTGTTCGGGGTTGCCACCGGATCCGAAGGCGCCAGGCTGACAGCTCTCGCTTCAATCAAGTCAGCCAGTTCAGCGACGACGGTGGCATATTGCAGGTTGGGCAGGTCTTGTGAAGCTGGAGACGACCAGCCAGGATGAGCGATCGGCCCCCACGTAGGCTCAGCGTTTGGTGCCTTCCTGGAAGAAGTAGAAAGGGCAGAGAGGCGAGTGCTAGCCGTTGGTGGACTGTGTTCGACTTTTGTAACGCGTGGTCGTGCCTCATAGGCTATGACGGCGCTTCTCGCCAGTGCATCCGCGATCATCTTTCTTACTGCCTTGCCCGGTAGGTCATCCTTCTCGATGGGCATGTATGTCTTGGGAATGCTCTGCAGGACGCTACGATTTGTGTACAGTCGAGAAGCATAGATGAGGATTGCGATCAGCGCCGTCAGTACGTAGACTCCAGCGATAACAAAGATGTCGACATATCTGCCAGACTTATAGGCTTGATAGATTGTATCAGCTGGAGTGAGGAGGATGTGAGCTAGGATGACCAGAAAGACGACGGTGTAGGTGGTACTGTAGAAAACGCGGAAGAGAAGCTGGCGTGCCGGCGGGCGTTCCACGGCGGACGCCATTGCCGCATGTTCATCTGATTCGCATTGCTAGGAGTGTTGTAGCAATGCTTGACATATATTTGCAATTGCTATGATCCAAAGGAAGGCCATACTCGAGGGAGAAGTTACTTGAATTCAACTACAACGCAGATCGTAGCGTAAATGAGCCGCTGGGTATGACGTAGCCTTGGCATCAGATCACATCACTCAACCCTTGAGCACACATCACTTGTTTTGATTTTTCTTTCTGCAGTGTGTTTCCTGGATAAAGGGTGGGCTAGGTCTTGGTTAAAGTCATCCACATAATGTGACAACCTTTTCTGCTTCCTTCAGTCTTCAAATATTTTCTTCCGAGTCGGCTCTCCCCAGACGAGGAACTTCTGTCCCACACCATGCAATCTCATATACTCAATTGGATACGTGAGATGAGGGCAGATCCGCAGGCGCAGAAAGATTTGGCATTCAACATTGCTCTTGGGATGGTTTGCTTGACAATAGGTTACGTGCTGGGCGAAGTTTCTAACAGTGGCCTCTTTGACTCCTCCACCCACGACGGAAACGAATCAAGTCAAACGAAAAAGAGCTGGCCTAACAGCTACGATGTCACTGTACACGCAGATTCCAGCGACGAGGAAGCGGGCGGAGAGAGTGACGCAGACGATAAAGACATGGATGGAAACGGGAAGGAATTGAATAGCTTTGAAGATACCACGGATGAGGTCAAGCTCGTCCTCGTTGTTAGGACTGATTTGAATATGGGAAAGGGTAAGTCTTGAAAGTTTCAGATCATAATTGAACTTTGTAATATTCGACTGCTAACTGGTAGTTTCACAGGCAAAATCGCCGCACAAGCCTCTCACGCCACTCTAGCCTGCTACAAATACCTGCTCAACCATGCGCCTTCTGCTTCGCTTCTGAAACGATGGGAGAGAGGTGGTCAGGCGAAGATTGCTGTACAAGTTAAAACGGAAGAAGAGCTGCTGACCCTACAGGCTCAAGCAATGAGCCTGGGGTTATGTGCAAGGGTTATCCAAGATGCGGGAAGGACACAGATTGCAGCTGGTAGCACAACTGTGCTCGGGATACTAGGGCCCAAGCAGGTTGTTGACCAGGTGACGGGCCAGCTGAAGCTCTTGTGAGCGTAATCATCGCCTAGGGTCGGATTAAAGCGGATGAGGATTTCCGGATTTCCTTGAAAAGAACTGTAATGCGAGCTACTCCATTAGCAAGGACGAAGATGACCTGACAGGTCAATTGCGTTGGAGTACTTGCTAGCACGTTCTAGTCAACACATATGGATCAGAGGACAAAGATATGGAACCAGAACCCCAGGCAATGCTCTGTAAAAGCAGTGCACCCATTCATATGTCTTATCTCCCTCAAGAATCCTCTTGCAAATTCATCTACCCTATCTGGAGTTTGAGTGGACAACAATTCATTCCGCGAGAATTCGGCGCCACCAGACAGAAAAGCCGAGCCATTCAGGACGATTCGAGGTTCTTGCAGTCTGGAACATCTCCAACATCTGGCACGTTCACCTTGACCAATGACCCAACCATCCGGAAGACTGGCGAGTGTACTCCGTCATCTGCCCTACGACCAGTCCACCTGACATTCCCGACGACTTTTTGTTGCCACTGTCTTCTGGGCAAGGTGGAAAGTGACACAACATACTTTACAGTTGCCACAACATTTAGAACTTGGGCTTCGGAAGAATAGTAAGCAAGAGCCCTTTTCCTCATTCTTGATTATGCGTTCGGATCCACGGAGGCTTTCGAAGAGATTGCTCTGAACAAAAATATGGGGAAGGGGTTGATTGTGACACCAGCGCGGAACTTTGGGTTTGGTGTAGATGAGGCTATGACCTCGCCGTCATTGGGTGCTTGACTGGAAAGAGTTGAAAATATTGAGCGCCGGCGGAGGCGCCGATCCTTTGCATTGTGCGGCTGAGTAGGCCAAACGCACTTGGCTAACCTGAGGAGACAGCCATCGCATATCGGTCTTGTTTCATCACATTTCTTGCTGCGCTGACGACCTGGAGGTCAAATTGAACACGGTGAGGAAAGTAGGCCAGGCAGCAGCAGAGTACTTACAAGTCAGGCAACCTGTCTTGGTCCGCAATGTGGCCTTGCTCCTCATCTCCAGTTTGCCTGACCGCCCTGTGAGAGGGCAGCAGGGCCATGACCGTAGTGTCCCCAAAGTTTGCGAATCATTAAACCCCTCCATTTCTTCCCTCACTTCAACTTATATGAGATTACCTTTGAAAGCCATAACAAATGCAAGTCCTGGGGGTTTGGAGAGTTAATTTAGTGTTTTATGTCGCTTGCTCCTTATTACACGATTGTAAGTGTCGTCAACGGGGCTTCAATGAACCATTCAGATCGATCTTCATCGTGTGGTGTCTGGAACCAGCCAAACCTCTGATAGAATCTTTCACCGGCCCGTGTAAGAAGTAGACCGTGAGCGCGGCGAACAATAACAACAGGCTCTCCGATGAGTGGCTTGCGTTTCTCGATGGACACGCCTAGAATGAGACACCATACTTGAACGTCCATTCCGTCCGAGAGTCTTGATGTTTTAGACGAAGCCGTAGGCCATCCCTGCGAAGTTACTGGGTAAAGTAGCATTTCCCCCCCTACAACATCAAAGTACACCTTTACGCCCTCATCCGATCCATTGATCACTATTTGCGCACTTCCTGGCTCGCAATGATGAAGCAGTAGTTCTTTCAACGGAGCCCGTATGACCAGTGAAGCACTACTAACCTCGCCGAAGAGAACTAATGGTGAGGAGAGCGTCACGTTACACTCCAGAACTTCGCAGCGTGGAGTGAACTCTTTCAGCCTCATATCCTTGAAGCCAATCTTGCCATCAATCGCGACCCATGACCAGCTTGGGCCACGCCAGCTCTTTGGCCTTGTCGCTTCCATAACTTCCGGTCCTTGCTTCGGTCTATTTGTTGTCCGTATCCACATCAGCTCAAAAGGGAGCCAATTTTCCCATAAGCCGGCAAGGTATCGGGATTGCAGCATCACCGCATATTCAGCTGCGAGGGCAGACAGCGCAGGCAGTTTGTCCGTCGAGGATGACATTTGCCGGTGCGTGTAATCGGAGAGAACTTCCTGCCACTCCTGGCGCTCGAAAGTGGAGTGCGGAGGAACAGGAAATGTAAACTCGTTGCCGTGACGACTAACGACAACATTTGTGGCACCAGTTGCGGATATGTTTTGCGATCTGGAGGGGCCGGAGGAACCTGGATGCACGCTAGATAGGCGGAGGGATGACAAGCCGACCATGTTGGTGTAGGTGCTCCAATTTAGATGTCCACCATCCGCGTGGAAGGACCCATTACAGCGCCATAGAAGGCCAAAGGCACTATAGAGGAGGACACGAGGGGAGAGGAGGGTTTCTTGCAGAGTCCAGGCGCGGTGGTGGAGAGGCTCGAAAATGGTTGGTCGGCTGGCGCAGGGTTGTAGTGTGATATTACCTGTACCAGACTCATCTGGACAGTGAAACGGGAGCAAGAAAGTGGATACCGGAGGTTCCGGACCGAGATTTATGTCCGAACGTTTGTGAAGGAAAGATTCATGGCAGGATGAGGCACAAGCTGCTGAGATTGTGACGGTAGAGTTGCGGTAGATGGAACCCATAAGGGCGAGCTCGTGCTCCTTGTCGGATGGAGAGTCTTGGAGAATGCAGAGGCTGTCGATCCATAGGAACGGTATTTGAAGCGCTTTAGTTGCTGTTATGGCATCCCGGATGACTTGAGGTAACTTGGGGAGAGGCAGCTCTCGAGTATAGCTGGGCAAAAGCGCTTCCATACATGCTGCTTCCTGAGGTCCGCCCCAGCAGTAGCTTAATGTTGCGTAGCTGCCTTGTTGGCCCTCAGTGCCACGTAGTCGTGGACATGCGGGATTATCGGAGGGCGACACCTCAATTATCCTTGTTGGCAGAGGAGAGTTCTTGGTGTGTAAGCAATCAGCGTGCTCGGTCAAGCATTGGTGAATCCATCGTCTGGCTAGGGAAAAGCTCTGCGTGGACCCAACTTCTTGATTGACCGGACGTTGAGGGATGTATCGAGAAGCCGGATCATCTGCTTGTAAACAAGGGGATTGGTGACTAGACTGGAAAGAATTGAGGGTGAACACATAGAAAACATAATCATGCTCACCTTGACGCGCAAATACCAGGAACACTACAGCCATATTACCAAAGTCCATCCCTTTAACTGCTCCAATTTGTATGCAATTCCGCCGTTCTGGCTCTAGTCGCACTGAGTAAGAAATCTCTTCATCTCCCGGAGGCCATGAAGATGGTCTTGGCCCATCATGGTTTCTAAGAATGTAGTGGAAATTTTTGGGCCATATCCAAGGGTACCGGAGATCTTGTCTGACTACATACTCGCAGAGAGGACATCCCAGGTCAGCTGCATCCTCAAGCTCAAGGCGGATTCGGCTGCAAACATAGCCGCCCCTTGAGGATATGATAGGATCTCGACTCGAGGCATTACGGAAAAGATTTATGCATATGTTACAAGGACTCTCCGAACGTGCGGCTGACATTGGCTAAGATTACCGTGGGATGGGGTGTGGTGGAAAGGGCGCCGAAAACAGCTCCTTCACATGAAGGTTTTTGCGAGAACCTACCGCGTCAGAACGCCCTCCCACAGCTGTCCCAACTCCACCTACGGTTTCGGCGTCGTCACATATGGGTTTTAGTCATCGCCGCGGTGTCCTAAAGACCACTATTTAGGACGCTGCGCGCTCTGCTTGGGCACCAGCAGTCATCGGCCTTGTTTCGACCTGTCTGTCTGTCTTCAGTCTGTCTGTCTATCACCAGTCTGTCTATCATTTTTCTGTCTATTCGATTGGCTAGCCAATCCAATTGCCTGCGGTTCTTTTACCCGCCTCACCCTCCCTCTTTGTAAAAGTGCATCCCCACACGCCGAAATGCATGATTTCTGCAAAGACAGGCAGGGCCCTCACATTTTGATGGCACCACACTTTTCGGGGGAATCCACCGGAGTCCGTTGGAAAATGACAAATCCTACGGCATTGGTGCCATCGTAAAGCCGCGGGTGATTCTCGACGTTATCAATTGACTTTCAACGCGGGCTGCTGTCTTCCCAAACATGCAGGCGTAACTGGTCTTTTCTCCAGTGCCTTAGAAGGCGGGCTTTGCGTAGGCAACACTGCACTGCAGACACGCGAGCTGGCTGTCGTCATTTATAGTAGCCACGTTCCATGGCACGCATAGTGGGCTGTGATTCTTTGAACGTCATGCGTAGGGTTTATGTCGCGAATCTCATCGTACTGAGCACCAACTAGAACCTCTTGTCTATGAGAGCCTCTCATCATTGCAAGGCTGACCATGTTCCTTCGAGCCAACTCAACACCGAATACGTTCTCTGCGACAGCTTCAATGACCGTCAGTAACTATCGTCGTATGCAGCTTGGACCGCTACGTTGAGACAGATCACTGCGTACCCATCCACCCACGACGATGTGCTTCTGAGAGGAGATGTGAGAGGCAGCGCTAACCCAGTTATGAATTCCCATTTCAGGTCTCGCCATTCATCCTGTGGTGAACATGGTCCCGTTCTGGTTGTCATTCGAGGTGTCTCATATCCCAGCTGGACAGGTGCCAGCTGGAAGGGTTCTACTGAGCAGGACCAGCTGAACTGAGTCATGAAGTGGCGGTGGCGACCACATCTCCTTTGTCTATAAAGCAACTGCATTTCCGCAGGTAGAAAGAGAGCAAGCAATTCAGAGATCTTTTCTACAACAGGAGAAGGGCTTGAGAAGTTGACCTTAGTTGAATGCCAACATGGGAAACTTCCTCCTTATGCTGTACTGTCACATACATGGCTAGCGGATGGCGAGGAGGTCGGTTTCAAGGACATCACGGAAGGCACGGCACAGATTAAAGCCAGAGGCTACCAAAAAATCGAGTTTTGCAGGAAGCAAGCTGCCGGCCATTGCCTTGAACACTTCTGGGTGGGTGTCTTGTGTCGAACATGTTCGCAGTCGCAGCTCCGCAAGCACCTCCTGCCATGGTGAAAGCCCTTCGCTTAAAGCTCAGGAAACTCTCGGAACTACCACCAAGTATATTACTCGCGGGCCTCATCGACCTTTGCTATGCTGCACGAAGAGCAAATGTCGACGGAATCAAGAGAAGATCAAAGGACACGGAAGATGATTTCAGCAGACTAGCACATTACATTGGTCGGTTGGGTGCAACACGTTCTTCCGCAGATACCATTGTCAGAGCAGTGATTGAAGTTCCAGCTCTCCGTAAAATATCTGATGTTCGCACAGTCAAGGCGCCGGAGCCCTAGAGGGGACGATTGACCAAGAATACATGAGCCCATATGGAGCATGGTGGATGGAGTGATAGACTGCGATGTTCGCAAGCAGCACATAAAGGATGGAAAATGTTCCACCTCTTCTCTAAGTGTCCAATGGGCCCTCCCTGAGCAGATCCAGAAACTCTGGTACTATATCTTCATAGGCAGCCCAACCATATTCTCCATACTCTTGCGGGGCCATTTTAACCAAAAATACATCTCCAAAATAATAGCGGTGGAAATCATCGCCGATATCGCCGCTGATCCAGGTGGGAACAGATGAGTTTTTCGGTAGATCATCAGCGGCGAAGGAGTAGAAGACGTAATAGGTTCCTATAAAAGATAGAGGACACTGTCGCAAGAGAAGATACCGTTGATTGAGAAGATACCGTTGCCGGAAATGAAGCTGTTGCTGGCGATTATACTGTTTTGCCAGCGAAAGCATTTGCCGGAGATGCTCTAGCGGGACATGACGCTGTTGCTGGAAATGATGATATTGCAGGAGATCAAGTCTGTGTAGGTCGCGATAGTTCCAGGCTCGTTCCGTATTCCAATAGCGTCGTAGGTCAGGAACGTGGAAAAGGAAGTTGTCCGTGGCGTTAGAGTCGCTTATCGTGGTAAGTGAGAGGAGATGAGCCGGAGTGCCATCAGCTGGTATCCTAACACCAGTGATGGTAACAGGTGGAGGAGTTGGTGATGGCTCTTCTTTCCAGCCAAGGAAGGACCAGATTGAAGGGAGCATCGTGAAAGTGGGCATAGGATAGAAACTCACGTTGAGGTTGAGGATGGTCTGAGTGAGTGAGGATTACCCCGCAATGCTAATATTTGATTGGAGAGAGGGGAGAGCACTTTCCTGCCTATAAAGGAGTGACTAGCATGTGATCTTTGGGTATTACTATGTAGTTCCACCACAATACAAAGGATGTAAATGTCTTAAAAGAGGATGAGGTGATTAACCGCGCCTTCTTAGCCTTTTCTAATCTAGAAGGTTCTCGGCGCCTTTCTCGAGCAGCAGCTTCACAACCGCCTCATGTCCCATCTTTGCAGCCCACAAGAGCGGCGTCCGGCCATGACGTCTATCCTTAAATTCCATGTCGGCTCCCTTCTCGAGCAGCAGCCTCACAACCGCCTCGTGCCCGCTCAGCACGGCCCACCATAGCGCCGTATAGCCACCATTATCCTTGTATTCCACGTCGGCACCTTTCTCGAGCAGCAGCTTTACAACCGCCTCGTGCCCACTCCCCGCGGCCGACAATAGCGGCGTCATGCCAATGTGACCCTTAAATTCCACGTTGGCCCTTTTCTCGAGCAGCAGTTTCACAACCGCCTCATGTCCCTTATTTGCAGCCAACGAGAGCGGCGTCCGGTAATATCTATCCTTAGATTCCACGTCAGCACCTTTCTCGAGCAGTAGCTTCACAACCGCCTCATGTCCCATGTCTGCAGCCCACAAGAGCGGCGCCTGGCCATAACTTCCATCCTTAATTTCCACGTTGGCCTCCTTCTCAAGCAGCAGCTTCACAACCGCCTCGTGTCCTTTCCACACCGCTAATAGTAGCGCCGTGTAGCCACAGTTATCCTTGAATTCCACGTCGGCACCTTTCTCGAGCAGTAGCTTCACAACCGCCTCATACCCGCTCCATGCGGCCGACAATAGCGGCGTCTGGCCAAGATGACCCTTAAATTCCACGTCGGCCCTTTTCTCGAGCAGTATTTTCACAACCGCCTCATGTCCCTTATTTGCAGCCAACGAGAGCGGCGTCTGGTGACAATATCTATCCTTAGATTCCACGTCAGCACCTTTCTCGAGCAGTAGCTTCACAACCGCCTCATGTCCCATGTCTGCGGCCCACGAGAGCGGTGTCCGACCATCGTAGGATCTGCACTCCACGTCGGCCCCCTTCTCGAGCAGTAGCTCCACCACCACCTCGTGCCCTTTCATAGCTGCCCAGGACAACGCTGTCTGTCCAGAGCGATCTTTCCAGGCGATATCCGTCCCATTCTCCAGCAGCCGCTGTACTACTCTCTCGTGTCCACAAAACGCCGCCCAGCATAGTAATCCCCAGCCATCCTTATCCCGCTTCGATAGCAACGCCAAAATCTCCTGATTAAAATTACCTAAAGCCCTGTTGTTCAGCGGAAACTTTCAAAAGACGCGGGCTTTGAATACTTACGACACACAGTTCTCAGATTAAGAACTTCAAACGCGCTATAATAATGATTCCATTCGGCAGGGGATATATTCGCCAGAATTAGTCCTAAGAGTTCGAGAGGGAGATGGTTGAGGCTCATGTTGACCTTAGGAAGTTCCGCCTGGTAATTGTCAGCAGTATATTGACAAGGGTGCAAATGAGAGGTTTGTGTACCTATCTAATTGGAAACCGTAGTGTCCGGTAGGCTATTTGTAGAAGACAGCTCAACTCCAGCTAGACTATGGAAATATCACCTGTTGACAGAAGTTTGTTAGGAGCAGGAGTTACTAATACGTGAGTGGACTTTGACTTTGCCCTTGTCCCTACCCTTAGGGCTCACGGGGCCGCTGGCGTAATCCACAGGAGCGTTTTTTTTACCGAAAATCAAAACACCGCACGCCCACGAGTTGCACACGCCTGTAAGAGATGTACACCTGTAAGAGATACAAGCCTATAAGAGATGCACGCCTCTGAGATACACGCCTATGAGATGCACGTCTGTAAGATGCATGCCTATGAGATGCATGTCCGTAAGATGCACGCCTACGAGATGTACGTCTGTAAGATGCACGCCTGTAAGAGATACACGCCTGTGGGATGTACGCCTGTGAGATGCACGCCTGTGAGATACTGGTGGTAGAAAACCTAAGTAGAAGTTCACTGCTAAAACGAGGAATCAGGTACGTCGTAAAGGTAAAGGAGGTCTAGATTGGTGGCGTTATAGCAGGGTTATTCTCGAACGTGTCCTTCTACTTTTTTCAAAGGAATATCAACGGCCATAGGGTATTAATGGCGATAAATGTATGGTACAGGAAGACAACGCTCCATCTCATGCCCATAAGAATCAGGCAACGGCGTATGATCGTTGGAAGGTACAGCGTATGCCGTGGCCACCTAACAGCTCTGATCTCAACATGATTGAGCCAGCCTGGCCGACTCTTAAGCGAAGAACGACCGGACGAGGTGCTCCGCGTGTGCACAAGCTTATGAAGAAGTCGTGGCTGAAGGCCTGGGATAAGCCCGAACAGAAGAGAATTCAAAGATGGATATGTCGCATTCCTCGCCACATTCAGAAGGTCCTCGCCCTACATGGAGGTAAATGAGTATAAGGAGGGACGCATGGATCGTGATTCCAGGACGACTAACGGCTTCTCGAAGAGACATCGTATTAAAGGACAATTTTCACGCCTCAACAGTATCGAAGGAGCTCCAGATCTTAATAGGTCTGACGTGGAATCGGTCGATATTAAGCTTGAGGATAATGTGGAAGGCTGGCGAGAGAGTGATGAGGAAGATGAGGAAGATGAGGACGATGAGGAAGAGAGGAATATGCCTGCGCATAGAGTGCCTGGGCCTCGAGCGAGTATGGTACGGCCTATGGTCGTCCAGAGGCCTCAGCAGAGGCAGAGAGATGTGGTGACGGCGAGGATACCTGCTACGAAGGTTAGGAAGTCCTTGAAGCAGTCGGTAAATCCTCGTACGTATCTTGATCATAGTACCGTGCGGATAAAGGTCTATCCACAGCTCTCAGAACGCTTAGAGAGGTCTATGGAGGAGTGTACAACCGTGTGGCAGTCAGTCGTCGACTAACGGCGATCGTGGATGTGTTAATGGCCTATCATAAGATTTTGGTGGTGTTTTGCTGTACCGTTCCCCCCTGCAACACCCTGGTAATATTACGAAGCTAAAAAATTTAGCATGGCGGACACTTCTGACGCACAGCCTCCGCATGGTGAAGGCTAAACTTTATCTTCACGGAACGGTTCCTCTTCTGCTGGCGGAAGCATGGCAATGTGCTCATTCCGAGGCATAGAAGGATATCTTCTAAGCCGTTTGAAATAGCACATGAAAGATACGTAGGGATCTTGAACAAAGCAGCCAGTGAACAGCCTCTGTAATTAGCGAAGGTAGCGAGTGCCTCTTTTGTCTTCAAGGATGATTTTGGCGTGCTGTCTCCTAACCACTTCAGGCAATCCCCAGCTGAATCTTTACTCAGACCCATCGTACTTTAAGCTGAGATCGAGATCTCATGACGATCTCCCTTCTACGAAGGAAATATTCTACTGACTCCGGCTAAATCGGCTTGTTTTCCCTTAGGAGGAGGGTCTGAGCTCCACGGAGACAAGCCATTTTGTCGGGCTTCTTGCATTGGGCTGAAAACGCTCCTATGCACCAGATTTGGGCCAGCGATTGGTCGCAACAGCGTGCGCGGCCGTTGAAACGGAATACTAGGCGAGATGTCCTGCGATTGGGTGCCGTAATTCAAATCTCAGCCTAGGATTCAGCTCCTTGATAGCCTATGATGCTCACTGGGCCGCAACCTCTGGTGTTAGAAACGTTGTCCAGAAATTTCCAGGCTGCGCAGCTGAGACGCTAAAATGTTACTCCGCTAGCCGCGGGTGACACAAGCGACCAGAATGCCTCTTCAAATATTACGAACACTGCAAAGCGAACATTGAATGGTTATCGCAAACGCAGAAAAGAGTGCTTCACCTTCTCTGATAAGTACATATCTTTCGTGGAGCTCTCAACCGAATTTGAGAAGCCTTCTCCACCAGCAGGAGGATGACTCGTGCAGGAAAGAGAGATCCCGGAATATCAAGCTACCAGAGGCGCCAACATCAATCACCGCCTGATATTGATATCAAGCGAACAATGGCACGACGAAAACCTCGTGCCTCTCCCTTACCCTTCCGGCTCTCGGCATGTAAAGCCTTACTTGCTAGTCTCCTTTCCCTAGCTGCGAGCTTGCTCCTTTGGTCAAATGCTACCCAAAGTGGGCTGGGGCTCTACACTCCATCAAGAGCCGTGGACTGGGATACGCGCAGGGAGGAGGTGAAGGAAGCCTTTGTCACAAGTTGGGATGCCTACTCACGGTATGCATGGGGTTAGTCGTCGCTATTTCGTGCCGTAATGGACGGTTCGGCCGGGCTGGGGTTTCCACCTTTCCTCTCAACCAAGTGCTAAAACATTCTTTGTTGAGTTTAGGCCAAGATCGATTTCACCCAATTTCGAAAAGGGGCTCCCAAATGAGCCCCCAGGGCCTGGGATGGATCATCATTGACAGTCTCGATACTATGATGATCATGAACCTCACTTCTCAACTGTCAAACGCTCGCAAATGGCTGTGTAGAAAGTTGACCTACGATCAAGACCAAGACGTCAACACCTTCGAAACCACAATCCGTATGCTGGGAGGACTCCTCTCTGCGCATTTCCTTGCGACTCAGCTGCCCCATCTTTCTTCTCAGCGGGACTACATCTACTTAAACAAGTCAATCGACCTGGCAGACCGACTTCTTGGTGCCTATGAGTCCAATTCTGGGATTCCATATGCGAGCATCCATCTACGTTTGGGGACCGGCATCACCTCGCACGCAGATGGCGGAGCTTCATCGACTGCTGAAGCTTCGACCCTGCAGCTGGAGATGAAATATCTAGCACACCTCACAGGAAGAAAATTATACTGGCGCAAAGCGGAAGAGGTCATAAGGGTATTGGATGATAACGATATGGAGGATGGCATTCTCCCCATCTTTGTCCATCCAGATACGGGTAGATTCACGTCTAGGGAAATCCGTCTTGGAAGCCGTGGCGATTCATATTATGGTGTGTCAGGCTCGAGATTTACTGGTTACACATTCGAGATCATAGCTTACATCTGGCAGAGTACCTCATCAAGCAGTATCTGCAGACAGGGGAATCCATCTATCTTGAAATGTGGTCACAGGCTTTAGCTGGCATCCAAAAGCATATGGTTACCTCTACGAAACACTCGAAACTCCAGTTCGTTGCTGAACTACCGAGCGGAATTGGCGGTTGCTTGTCTCCAAAGATGGACCACCTCGTCTGCTTCTTGCCCGGCGCCATAGCCCTGGGTGCAACGGGCGGTCTCACTGTGGCCGAAGCTCGAAGGTCGCCTGATTGGAACGCCGAGAAAGACCAACAAATGCAACTTGCAAAAGAGCTCATGAAGACATGCTGGGGAATGTATGAAGTCACAGAAACTGGGCTCGCGCCCGAGATCGCCTGGTTCGAGGCCGACGAGGCCGCTCTCCAACCCACGCCTGGCGCTTTACCACTTTCTGCTAGCAGCAACTCCAAGGCTGCCTGGAAGAAAGACTACATCATCAAGCCTCTGGATTCACACAATTTGCAGCGCCCAGAGACGGTGGAAAGCCTTTTCGTGATGTACCGGATCACGAACGATCCTATCTATCGGGAATGGGGCTGGAAGATCTTCAAGGCGTTTCAAAAATACACAATCCTCGGCGATGGAGAGGGCTACACATCTCTTGACAACGTAAATATGGTCCCACCGTCGCGGAGAGACAATATGGAGAGCTTTTGGCTGGTATGAGACACCCAAACAGAACCCCAACTAATCGTTTGTCTGAAACTGACGTTGCTGCTTCAAACAGGCCGAAACACTGAAGTATCTGTACCTTCTTTTCTCGCCAACAGACCTCCTCCCGTTAACTGAGGTTGTTTTCAACACTGAAGCGCACATTTTCCCTCGATTGAAGCAAGACAAGTTTCAGACTGGATGGATGCGAAAACACGGCCGCAAATAAAGCCAACGATATTAGAAAAATCCACATTGCAGTGTGATTGTATTCACCGTCCATTAGAGCTAGTTCTTGTTGCAGGGCAAGGTGAGAATTCACATACATTTTGGGATCGGTTAGGTAGCCAAAAGCATCCTTTGGGAACCTTTGATGGTCCGGGCCATGTCGGTCATCATGTTGAAAAAAGCAAGAACTTTAGGTAAGCTTCTTCCCGCCCCTACTGCTACGAGTTCTGCGACAGAATGGTGTGCGCTTGGCACTTGCACCACATTTAGCCGTCTGTCGGCGACCTAGCCTTTTCTTCTTCTCCATCCTTGGTATCTTCGTTAGAATAGCTGAATCCAATCCATTCTTCACGCTGCCGTATGCAATCCTCCTCTGCATAGGCCTCCAGTACCTAGCCATTCTCCTCGGCAGTTCGATTGTACTCCTCGGCGGTGCGTCTTCGACCCATCGGCCCATGAAAGAGATGAACGGAAAAGCCAAGGCAGCAAGGACAGTGTCACGGGTATAGCACCAGGGCGAGCGAATGGTGAAAACGAAGCATACAATTCAATGGAGAAGTGAGGAGGATGAACGACTGCAGTCGACGGCAGACGGTGAGAGAGGTTGAGGAAAAAGGAGATGAGACGCGGAAGGTGGGAGAGCCCAGTTCAGAGTTACATTTAGAGCCGACTTGCCTTCGTGTGCAGTATAACTAAGGAACGACACCGTCGTGGGAGTCCATTTTGGCCGCGCTGGCCAGGGCCCAAAATGGACCCGCGTAGGGTGAATCGATTGGTCGAGCGGACGGCGGTGGGTGAGGGCGAGCGAGGTTGGATGAGCAAGGGATGAGCGAAGGTGAGGTCGCTCACCTGGGATGGTTGACAGCTCACCCGGCTCGCGCGAGGCAGTGAGGGCATTCCAAAGGGGTCCCCCGAACCATCCCAAAGATCTGTTTCTGTACTTCACTTAATTACGACCTCTAACCCCAACATTCATGGTCTGCTGTATCAATCGTAATCCAATAATTCTTTACGAGGTCTGAGCAAGCAACGTCGTTGCAGGGCAGGGGCGGGGAAGAGGAGGTGTGCAGGCATGACGGTGAACAGGTAGCTCTCTGGTGGTCTGGAGCTCAGTGATGCCGAGAGATGGTTCAAATCTCTTTTTTTAGAGCACGCAATGCGATGAAATTCCAAGCTGGCAATTATTTTGGTGATCTTGAAGACTATACACTGCTTTCATCACCCCGTCCGTCCAAGGTCAAACATCGAACATACCTTGAGCCTCTACCATGCCGTCAAGACTTTAGCTCATAGAAGAGATAGATACAGGGCCGGGGCCTGTCCGAGTGAGGTATGGCCTCGATCCGCCATTCGACTGAGGGGCTGGGGATCACGCTCACAAAGAAGGTAGCTCGTCCGTTGCGGGTCACGCTGGTGGGCAGCTGGTGAAAAAAGACGCTCTCCACGGCAACATAGGGAGCCCTTTCTGATACACCGTTCTTAGAAGCCCCTTCTGGTACACCGTTCCAAGGAGTCCCTTCTAGTACACCGTTCTTAGGAACCCCTTCCGTTCCTAGGAGCCCTTTCTGGCACATCGTTCCTAGAGGGCCTTTTCCGGTATATCGTTCTTAGGAGTCCTTCCGGTACACCGTTCCTAGGAGCCTATTCCGGCACACCGTTCCTAGGAGCTTCGGTGTAGTATCAGCAAAGATGTAGCACCAGCAAATGCGTCTGATGCTGAAGGCCTTTCCAGGCCCCTAAGCTATAGGCAAGACCGAATTCTATCCCATCGTACGGAATTCTTATCCTCTTTGTCTTGGGAACTCCGCTTTTTAGCGCGAAATCCGGTTTCGGGCATTCCCCACCTAAATTTGGGGCGGACTTCCCGGCTTCACACGCCTAGATTAAAGCCTATCATCACCCTAATCCGCCCTCTCCCCAACCCTAGCTTTACGGATTTGGGGGCGGTTGATAGCTAAACTTTAGGGGCTGCTTATACCAAGAATCAAATTTCGAACTAAAATGCAGTTACGTCCTACGTACTAAGTTAGGGGAAGGGCTGCCCTCGCAGCTGCGCATGCGCCCATCCCCACATCACCACGGAATATGGTACAGCCAGTGTTGACAGAGTCTAACAGCCCTCGCCGGCGCCTAGGTATAGCTGGAGGTGCCTGGAGGCGCCTAGAGATGATGACTCGGAGGTACACAAGTCTGTACATTACCAGCACAATGCTACATCTTGGGACAATGGCTGCCAAAAACCGCCGCTTTTGACGCCGTTTTTGACCCCCGTTGCACCGCGTAGGGCACGTGATCGAGTGCCATCTATTTTCAGATTTCACGCAGCCCGAAAACGGGCTCCCCGCTCCTCCCCTCCCCCTTCCATATACCGGTTGTCACCAAACCGCAAGTTACAGTCCAAAAATGGCACCCCTCCATTTCTGCACTTCTGGCAGCGAGATGCCGTTGACCGAAGAGCCTGGCCTATATAAGAGGCCGTGCCCCCGGTCGCCCTCACATTCTGTGTCCACCACGAAAACTTTGTCTGGCGCTCTGTGCTTGCGACCTTTACCGTCAGCGTCAAGAACGAGCTCTCTAGATTGTTACCGCCCGCACCACCCTCGCCCCTCACACCTTCTCGCTGTGCTTCCCGGACCCGCGTGCGCCGGTCGGACTTACCGGAACTCAGACGAGCAGCCTCAAGATTCATCCTCAGCTCATACAACACCGGGCGCTTCGGGACAGCTTGTTCAAGACGCTTCGTGACACGTACGGGACGATCAAGAAGGCCAAAGGCACCCAACTCCACGACCTGTACCGGAAGGCCGACCTCCAATTCCAGAGCGCCAAGGCCAGGTTGCGTGCCTCGGCAAAGAAGGAGGCGCGGCAACAATTCTTCGACAGCATCGACACCCAGGAGGTCAACGAGCAGCTCGATCCCTCCATACTGGGTCTCGAGCGCAAGGCACTAAAGTCGAAAACCAAATTTGGCCAAAACAGGAAAATTGGTGTGGCTAATCTAGGTAGTCACTGTTGCGCGTAGCAGATAGGTATGTATATGCATAGGTTGGAAGCAACTGTCTTGGTCCTATCGTATCTATAGATAACGAGTGACTTAAGTACATAACACCATTCTAGGCAACCCTAGGCTCCTCCTGGCAGTAGCAGGCAGATAACACGCTAGAAGCAGGTAACCAACAGTAGACACCAGTAGGCAGCTGTGAGTAGCAACCGAAACGCGGCCTATTCACAACAATCTCCAACCCTCGAAGCCTACCTGAAAGAAACTTTGCATTTGAAAAGTACACGTTTTGGTGTGAAAGTGACAAAGAGTACAGACTTTTGCGCCACTGCAAGAGAAATATATGAGTACGCCTCCTTCCTGGGTTTGTACCTGCGGTACTTTGAGCTACCCGCCACGGAATCTAGCGAGGACGATGGTTGCGGCCGGGCCGAGGCTTAGGGTTGGGAGTCTCCTCCCTTTCGCTCTGAGAATAATAGCCGCTGTCCGCCCCAGCGCTCGGGCGACGCTTGTTTCTAAAGCGCGCGGTTGGGGACGGATTACGTCGAGGTCTGGGGATCCTTTCCTTCTGTTCTTTGATCTCTTCCTCCAGTTCTTTGATCTCTTCCTCCAGTTCTTCGATCTTTTCCTTCTGTTTTTTGATCGTTTTCTCCTGTCCTTCGATGTCTTCCTCCTGTCGCTCGATCTTTCTCTCCTGTCGTTCAATCTTTTCCTCCTGTTGGTCGAGATCTCTCTCCTGTCGTTCGATCACTTTCTCCTGTTGGCCGATCTTTCTCCCCTGTTGTTCGATCACTTTCACCTGTTGGCCGATCTTTCTCCCCTGTTGTTCGATCACTTGCTCCTGTTGGCCGATCTTTCTTCCCTGTTGTTCGATCACTTCCTCCTGTTGGCCGATCCTTCTCCCCTGTTGTTCGATCACTTCCTCCTGTTGACCGATCCTTCTCCCCTGTCGTTTGATCACTTCCTCCAATCCTTCGATCCTTCTCTCCTGTTCCTCGACCTCTTCCTGTAGTTCTTTGATCCTTTTCTCCAGTTCTTCAATCTCGTCATAGGTCGGTGTCATTTCGCGTCTGAAAATGATCAATATGTGCCGGCCCCATCCCCCCTGTGTTTCTACAAGCTTCGCGGCTGCACAATCCCATTTTTGCTTCGCATCCTTGTTCCGTACAGAAAGGAGGGTTTTGATGTCACTTGCCAGAGAATTCCCTGGCGGTTTGAATTCTCTAACCATATCTTGTAGTTGCGCCTGCGTTTTTTTCAGCCGTCGCCCGGCCTGAACGCCAACCAAGCTGCTCTTTGGGTATTTCCAGCCTTCGAAATAAACCCTAGGATGCATTTTGTTTGACTAAGGGGAAAGGGTATCGGATTGACAATAATGAAAGGTTTTAGAGGATTTGTTTGTTCAAGACAGCTTTGCCAGTCTCAAGATTCACGCGGGATTTCACTTCCTATTTATCCTCCAGCTTGCGCACTCGTTCGACCCTCCATCCCACCTCCTAGATTATCCTAGTAGGACACGAGATGCATTTGCTCAAGACCAAAAAGCTCAGCCGCATAGTGCTCAGCCTCGAGGAGCCTGAGGCCCTGCTACAGCACTGAGGCTAAGCCAATGATATTCCGTTATGGTTGACTTTAAGCCAAACGTGGCAGGTCCAATCAACAGTTCTTGTACTTGCCTGCAGAGTTTCGGCAGAGTTTCGGCAGACGTTTTCGATTGGGTGTCTGGTTATCGTGTGGGCTTACCATTCATTGGTGCAGCGGCTTAGAGGGGAGAGAAGGGTTAGTACTTCTGGGGCTGTAACCTACAATCGACAATACGGACTAACGACATTCGGGACATTTCGTTTTCTAGAACTCTCATGGATCGGTCGATCGACTGGAAGGGGAAACAACTGTGCAGAAGCGTGACTGGCTTGAGCCCCCTCAGTCTCAAGCAATGAACTGTTGTTCAAGTTGCATAGAGCTAACATTTCCCTGCAGACAAGCTTCATTGGCGAAGAGAGCAGTTCGCGGCGCGAGCGGATGCCAAGACAATTTTAGCTCGGCGGCTAGCCCGGGGATAGGCTGGACGAGGACTTGACCCCGCACCCCGCCGGCTCGTTGCACCCAAAACGGCGAGATTTCTGTTGCTCTCTTTCAGCTCACCACCCCCCCCTCCCAGCAAAGCCACCACCGACCAGGAATCAACAAGGGATCTGAAAATTTTTGGTCTCAGTAACCACCCTATTTGCTGAGACAGCCTTGGGTCGGATTTTGTCCGCTGTTATCGCCTTTATCGCGTGGGTTGCTACGGAACACACTCGTAGTCCTCCATGAGGCTAAATGTTGACTATAGTATTTTGTACTTTTGTACAGCATCTCGCTGCAGCCCATTGCAACGTGACAGCATTCCTTTTTGGATTGGTCATTCCCTAGCTAGCATTCCATCATCAGTGTTATCAATGGAAACTATAGCCTAATGACGTGGTCGCTCGTTGTCTATGTGTGTGTAGCATCTTCTTCCTTGTCTACCAGCACCCGCGGAGTCACGTGGGTGCCAAGACTCGGAATAACTATGTGCCGCGTCTTGTATTTCGAACGAAAATCGACAGCCCCCTCGACAGCTATTGTGTAGAACACGATAAAGACTCCACCAATGATGCTTATGATTTGAAGACGCTGAAGGATTTCATGAATGAAGTCGCTTACGATATGAACGGCGTTGAGAGAGAGGATGATCCACCCTCTCTGAAAAGCGTCAAGCAAGTGTGGAAAAGATTTTACGGCTCAATTTCGACGGGACAATGAACCCCATCCCTCCCAACACCGCGCTTTCGGTCACAGATGCACACAACTTGTCCTACGGACCCTCTTGTTTCTCTTTCCATACTCCTGAAAGATGCTAACTGGGCTCTAGTTCATAAACATTACCGTAAAAGAAAGGCTCAGCCTTCCTCTCTACAAACGAAAGCGACGATGTTGCACTAGTAACTGCTTGCTCCGTCTGAGTGCGCAAATCAGGGTCAGAGCGGCACCAGTAGCTTAGATCGCACCAGCGCCTCCTTTTCCTCTTGCTCGAAGAGCAAGATTTCGTCAATAGATCAATACATTGTTCCCGCTACCTTATTTTCATCGCTTCAGCTACGTACCAAATGGCCGCAACGCGCGAGGCGGAGGTGCGTAGGGCTGCCGAAGAGAGAAGACCACAACGAGACGATAAACAATGAACCACCCCGAACGCCCATGAACGCGGTTGGGTTTTCCTCCCTCCCCCCAGAATACAAGTAAATTGGCGTGCCTGCCGCTTTAGGCGACATAAAATCCCTCGCCGCCCTCATCCTCCCGCCTCACCCGAGCTGGGTGAGCCATCCCACACCCCAGGTGAGCGCCCTCACCCTCGCTCACGCCTTGCTCCCAATCTCGCCCGTCCTCGCCCACCGCCGTCCGTTCGACCAATCGAGTCACCTTACGCGGGTCCATTGTGGGCCGCTGGCCAGCGCGGCCCAAAATGGGCTCCCACGGTGGCGGTCGTTTCTGGGTTGGCGAAGCTTGGCTACCCAAATGGGAACACGATAATAACGAGCCAGGGATCAAAATCAGCTAGTTCGTCTACCTTCAAAGACCGCAAACCCGATTTGCAGCCTGGAGGGGCCGGACCACATACACAACGCCAGTTCCAATGCTGGCTTGGAGCAAATTGTATCTGATGAACAATAGGACAATACCGGTGTGCATGATGTGGCTCCCGCTAAAGAAGCGTCTGATCAACATGGCGTTGTAAGGGTCCGGACCAGGTCAGTGGCAGCCCATACAAGGTCAGTCCAGAACGAGATGTCTCCGAGCGTCAGTGATACCTTGAGTAGAAGCGAACTCAGGTCGAGAAGTCCTGAAGCGACAGCGACAGCGACAGCCACAGTGAATCCATCATCGGACGGAAAGCCGCGAGTTTCCCAGCACCGAGCAAAAAGGACTTTCGACACCTGCGCAAGGATGTCTGTGTTGATGCACTTACACATATTACTATCGGAGACCTGGAAATCTTCTGAGACATGTGGGAGAAAGGCTGGTCGTGTGGGAAGTGCGACAACGGTAGGCCCGGTGTTGTACGACGCGATCAACCGTCTGCGCGCCGGGTGGTGACCAGACTGCGCCAAAGCTCGACTTCAACAAGCCACGGAAAACGAGAATGCCCTTCCAACGAGCTGCTCAGAGTACCTCAGTCGGCTCATGGATTTCGAGACTACTGGGCCCGAGCAACAGCTGTACAATTTGCGTGATTGAGGCGCTCTTATATGATTTGAACGAGCCTATTCTGATGAGCAGACAAATACCGGCTTTCTATCCTGGACAGGAAACGAAGAAATTTCTGCCAAGAAGCCCAGCACGACGAGGAAGAGGAAAATGACGACGTTGAATGCCGCGACGAGTCGGCGCAAGGAGCTTTCGACCATGGTGCTGGACTGGATCGTCGACATGATGTTCCCAGACACCGCATCCGGATATATGATTCTTGATATCGATGATAGCAGCTTTAGACAAGCAGAAAGAACTAAGAATAGGGAATGGGCAAATCAAAAGGGTTTAAATTGGAGGGCGAACGGCAAGCTATGGTTAGAACCGGTTACTCGTTTTTGGGTTGGGAATACTGTTCTTGTTGCCGACAGGGCTGTCTGACGAGAAGTAAGGTGGACAGCAATCTCATGAACATCGTTCTCCTTGCTAGTGTTGGGTGAGTCTGGACTTTCGACTAACGTGTTATCTGTGCTAGTCTGTGAACGATGACGGCGGCCGAGTTGGCGATCTTCTTCGAGGATTCTTGACCACTTCTTCGCCGGTTTAGGTAGATGTTTGCAGAACGCTGCTACACTCGTATGTTTGTTAGTTGCACGGTCGCCGTTACCCGCGAGATTGAGGATTGAGTGCGAATTCCTGAGGCATGGAAAAGTCGACAGGGAGGACCGTTGTTATCTCGGTGAATTTCTCGAGCCGTGTGAGAGAACACAGCATCATGAGCAGGAGCCAGTCTTTCCCGACCCGCACATGGATCATATTGACGGTCAATCGTCCTCTGCAGACCTTCCACTCGATGCCAATACACCCAGAGAAAAGACACAAGGCCACTGCAAGTCCCCGTCCAACCGTCCCTAAGACAGAGGCTTCCAACATCAGGACCACAGTACTGAACATCGGTGAATGATGCGCTTCAAATGCATCGGCATGAACTTGTCGTAGACGTTCTTGGTGAATCTGTGGGCCGTCCAACTTCTTCACCTCCCATGAAAAAAACAATGTCTTTCAGGTATGGTCCACCATTCTGTAAAGTCTTTTGTCGAGGCCGTCGTACGTCCAGGAACAGTAGAGCATCAAAGGGGAACGGCGTTCGGTTTTGTAGGTCAAGTCTCTCGGTCATCTCTTCCGTCGCATTCCCTTATACATCATTTGAGAGGCAATATTGAGGACGGATTTGGGTGGCCCTAGCCACTGTTCAGGGAGAGGCGCGAAATGGCTTCAGAGACTTTCGTGCTGTCATGGCAACTGTATGGAGTGAGGCACTATCATTCAGCCCTGATCAATGCCCGTCGAAATGACACGACGCAGGTCAACTTTGTGGGTAAAACAATCGGGTTGCCATCACTGCATAGAACGGGTGCGCTGCGGTCAGCTTGAACCACCATTTCGAGTCCACGAAAACGGACAACGATTTTCGGGCGGGACCATTCAGGGCCACCACATCACCACGCCGCATGCCACTCAGCACCCCAACGGCTGAGTGGCTTGGGACGCTTAAAAATGAAAAATTTCCCCGTATCAGATCTCGCAACCGCTTTCGGTGGGTGCCCATTTCCTGGGCCCATATTCATGTAGATCGAATGACTGGTACGGCAGTTTTGGCTAGTACGAACACCGGCTTGTCCTGTTGTCAGCCCTCGATCTGAAGGCCTGCCGGAGTAGCTACCATGGGTGCCCCGGGCCACCTCCCTTCCTAGGATTGAAACACGTGACCAAAAGTCTGACATCTGCCCTAGTCTGCCTTGCATGCTGCCCAATCGACCTGAAGGACGATTCAATTGGATCGCTTAGCCAAGCAGCCATGCACGTCGTCGCTCCGGCATTTCGGTACGTCAGCCGCGCCACAGCCTTTCTCCTTTCACCTTCTGCCTTCAATTAATGTAAGGGTTTCATCTGGAGCCTAGAAATGGTCCTGGAGTAGGACCTGTGGTTCAAGGTTGCTTGCAAACGCACAATGGAAGCGATAGGCTTCGGTATTGGGGTGGTAAGCCTGGCAGGTCTGTTCTCCGCCTGCATCGACTGTTTTGATCTGGTCCAGAGAGGACGATACCTTGGTAAAGACTACCTTCTTCTGGAGACAAAATTTTCAAATCAGAAGCTACGGTTCATGACATGGGGCCGGGCGTGCGGGATGATGAATGCGGAAGGATACGACACCAGGCTCGACTCTGAAGACTTGAAGTCGCGCATCCAGGACACGCTGATCCACTTATTGATGCTATTCAAAGATGGGACGGAATTGAAAAGAAAGTACGGCTTGAAGGAGGGCGGTCAAGCCCTGTTCGCCCCATCTACTGGCGTGAGCTCAATGGTCACCGCTACCGCCTGGAATGGGGGTAGCCTTGGGCAAAGATTTCAAGAGCTCAAGTACCGCATGCAGAAGACACGAAAACAGGCAAGCCTCGTGTCATCAGCCAGGTGGGCGATTGAGGACAACAGAAAGTTCACGGAACTGATTCAACACTTGAAAGATCTGATCGATGATCTTGAAGGGTTGACAAGATTTCTAGGCGTTGCAGAACGCCAGCGAGAGATGATCGAAGACGAGTTGGAATCGATTTCGGAGATACCGATGCTGGAGACTATGGAAGAGGCACGCCTGGGCAACACTGATGCTGTGTCTGCCGCAGCGAGTCTCAGACTGTGGAAGCTGCGAGATCGGCATCTAGCAGGTGAAGAGCCAGATAGTATTGTGACCCGAGCCCAGGTGGACACATCTCATCCCAGTTCGGCCCCAGAAGAGTGGGACATGCTCTCCGATGAAAGTGAGCAAGTACCAATCCTCGGTGAAGATGTTAAATACCAGGTTCTACATACTGTCCGTTGCAATAACGAAACAACCTCGCGCATTTTCTTGGACCGACCTAGCTATCTCAATGGGCAACGCGATGCAGATCAATGGGCATTTCTGGACCGCAACTACCCTACAAGTGAGGAAGAATGCTACCACCTCTCGGGTCGACGGGGTATACCAAGTCTGGAAGGCTATCTGAAGCAGAACTGCACATTAAACTTCATAGTATTCAACCATTACCAATGCTGTGATGGCGCAGCGCATCGAAGAGATTCAAGGTCTCTCCCAATCGGTCAAAGCATACGCTTGCTGTCGAATGGTCTCTGTGCTGCGCTAGTGAAGCTGTTTCCGGCTTCCTCCCATCTGCCAACGTTTCCTAATTTCGAAGTGGACGCTGAGTTCCGATCGCCATATCTGTGGTTCTATTCATCACGGGCTTCAATCGTGCGTGATATCGAAAATCTTGAAGAGGCAGATGCTGGCCTCGTCACCAATGTCTTCGAGATAATGACTGGTTTCATGGGTAGTGAGTACGCTGCAGTGGACGCCATGCTGTCTCGGAAGGCTATCACTTGGAGATATGTCCATTACCTTTACGTGAGTTCCTTCCCATGATTAGTCCTTCAGGGATGAGTCATTGCATTGTCCGCGTCTAACACCCTACATTCAGCTCCGAGGTGAAGTTCTGCTAGTACCAGCTCCGAAGAAGCGAAGAGAACACGACAGAGCGTACGAGCAGACCACATGGCCCAAAATCTCAGAGGCCGGAAGTCCAGCGTCATCCATTGAGCTCGGTATTCGATCATGGGAGTTTGACGGAAATTTCCAACTCGTACACACAATCACCAAAATCTCGAAAAGCGAATTCCATGATTCGGAAGATCAAGAGTTAACGATCTGCTCGCTTCCAATATTCCCACTGAGGTATGCTGATGAGGTGGTCAAGCGGGGCCTTGAAGGCAGAGGTCTAGCGTTCTGGCAGCTGCGCAACGGCCGGTATGTGAGCTACTCTGGCTCGAGTGCGGACTCAGACGATTCAGTGGTAAGTGCTGGACAATGAGACCTCGCTGTGGTTTGCTGACAGATTGACCAACGGCAGAATGGCCGATTCATGGTAGACTCTGTCGCTTTCAGGAAATCGGGACAGGAATTTAATCCCTCTCTGCACGGTGCTGCTCTAAACGATGATCTGGGCGCAGTGCAAATGGCTCGTGATGAACCGCCTGACGGCAACTTCGTGCTGCTATTGCCACCAATTTTGCCTGGGTATGACTTGCAGCGGAATAGATGGTTAAAGTTGTCCGTTGCTTCCATCTCTCCCATCATCTGGCAGAAACAAGCGTTTCAGAATCTATACATTGACGAAGAAACAAAAGAACTGTTGATGGCCTTGATAACCAACGACATGAAGAGCAAGAGAAAGCGGGACAAAGATGTCATTGAATCCAAGAGGCAGGGACTCATTCTGTTATTCCATGGTGGTCCAGGAACTGGCAAGACATTAGCGGCCGAGTGCATTGCCGAAACTGCTGAGAAGCCGTTGCTTCGAATCAGTGTCGCCGACATAGGATCAAAACCTGCGGAACTGGAGAAGCTTATCGGAACGGCTTTCAACATTGGAAAGACTTGGGATTGCGTCCTTCTCCTTGACGACGCCGAAGTTATTCTTGAAGCAAGATCGCTGAATAATCTAGAAAGGAATGCACTGGTAGCAACTTTTATGCAGCTCGTGGACAATCTGATTGGTACCCTCATCCTCACAAGCAGCCGTGTGGGGACTTTTGACGAAGCATTTCGGTCCAGGATAAATCTTGCCGTTCATTTCAAGCCCCTTGGATGGGAACAAAGAGGATCAATATGGAGAAAATTGCTGACCAAGGCCCAGCTGAGTGAGGACGCAGAGCATGACCTGGTAAAACATGTCGAGCTTGCGAAAATGAACATGAATGGGCGACAGATTCATAACATCGTGTCAGGAGCGCAGCAGCTGGCATCCTACAAGAAAATACCATTAGACTATGGCACCTTGCAACAAGTCATACGATCATCGGAACAATTCGACAAATACTTGGTACAACTGCATTCGGGACTCACTGAAGATGAGATAAAACGCGATGAGGGAACCCGTTGAGAGGAGACGTTTATGCTGTGTGCAAATACGGAGTGAAGGCTGAAACTGTCCTTAGGATACTCCTGTGGTTGAGTAGGGAGATGGCTTTGATCGAAGTAGGATCAAGCTCTAATACCACTACTCTCGCTAGTCATCGAGGTTCTTATAGAGGAATTATAGGGAAGTCCCTTATGTTATTGCAAGGAGATGGAGCACATCGACCGGCAGCCCTTGGGTCCACTGTCCTACGCTGGCACTCGGAGGGACAGGATCGTGTTGTAGGACTAGATCAGACGCTCCTTCGACTAGGCGCAGGACCGCCCAATCGGCAACGCGAGTTCGCCCAGAACCATATCCCGCAAACCCACGTATGAAAAGCTCCCGCCCCAGTAAAGAACTATGCACTGCCATCAGCCACTCTCTGGCACCGGACAAGCCCACACCCTGCTGTGAGAACACCGTATGCCAAATATCAAAAGCCGCCAAACTTGCAGAAAAGACACTACTGATCGACGGTGCGTAGAAGTGCTGGGTTGCTGCTTGGTTGGAGATGCGGTCGTGATTGACGAAGTGGGTAACCTCGCGCCTGCTATCTACATCTCCTCGTGGAGCCGGGGTCGTCTACTGCGGCAGGGCGGGGCCTATGGGAGCTCGGCATCTATCTATTTCCACGGATCTTGGCGTCGCCCAGGCCAATTGCTACAACTGTCAAGGTCAATGGCCACACTGAAGGTTAGCCAGGAGCAATTCTTGCCTGGGGTGGCTGTAGGTGCCGGTAGTTGTCAGGCAAGATCGTGCTCAGGGGCTCTAGAGCCAGAATGGGTCGGGTGTCCATTCCATCTCCAGAGCTCACCCATTGAAGGCTCCTGGGGGCCTCATTCATGTGCCCAGCCCAGCTACTCCCAGGATTCCCCTTATCCTGGCCGGAACCTCCTGGGAGGTTATCAAAAGAACTCTTAGAAATGCTAGAAGGTTAGGGTTATAGTACTGCAGATACTGGCGCCTGAGTTTGATGCTATGTTCACGCTGGAATTGAAAGAGTTCAGCAACAAGGTCATTCCGACGTTGGGGGTGCCGTATGATCACCAGTACTTTCTGGGTGTCGAGCATTCGTTTGCGACGAGGGGCGATCAGCAGAGTGAGGCGCAGATGTGGGCATTGATGAGAGCGAAGAATGCGGCGGTGTATTGGTTTCGGCAATGGCTGCACTAGGTTTGGAGTCTGGAAGTTAGCTCGAGACGAATGTCGTACATGGACATGAATCGAGTCGCGGCATCAAATCTCAGACGTAGACCCGATATGGAAATCAATGATGAGAGATGAACCCCCGACAGCTACCTGGAGAACACCCAGTTCAGCAAGTTCAGGCAGTGTAGATATCTTGCCGCACGTCGACACATCAGCTGATGAGATAACGATGCATGCCGTGGGAGCAACCACGCGCAGGATTTGTCTGACAAGCAGGTGCAGATCCAGATCCGCAGAACAGCAAGGGCAGAACCCTCCTAATCGGCCCGGAACGATTTTCGACGGCCCGGCGCGCGCTCATGTCAGTGGGCATGGAGGGACTCTCTAGACAGCCCCCACTAAGTCCAAACGGACGGTGACGTACCCAGAGCCCAGCCAAGATGCATGTGCCCTTGCTTGAAGGGAATGGCTCCACTTCCACTACTCGAGCTGTTGTTCATCACTTCATCATTTCCTCGTCTCCTTCGTCGAGGTCGGCAGGGCATTCTCTATCGCCCGGTGCAACCACTGTGGTGCTCTTCACGATGCTTTGCTGAGGACTGCACCCCTCGTCCCAACAACCGCACTGTGCGGATCAGCACTATCAGCTGGCTCGAAAAGTTGAAGCGCAACACGAAAAAGGCTGCACGTCCTTCCATACATGCGCCTGCGCACTAGTGCAATTAAGACAAGCTTCCATGGCTTCAAATTCCCCTCCTACTCTCTCAGACATACGCGATCAACCGCCGGCCGAAGACCCTCTGCCAGCCTATACAGATGCGACAAATGCTCTTGACCTCCGGCAAGATGGTCTTAGCACTCAAACCCAAGTCGGAGGTCAGCTTCTCACCCTGCTCGCTTGCTATATCCTAAACTTACCAAGAGACTAGATGACGGGCGCATCGACATCCATATACACGAGACTGACACGCAGCTTGCCAAACAGTTGGAGCAAATTCACATGGCCGCCCTACAAGAAGAGCCTAAGACCCCTCCAACGCCAGCACACCCGCCTTCATATCTAGATGGTAGGCCGGCCGAAGCTCCACCGCCTCTCAACATCGTCATTCATGTCGTCGGCTCGCGAGGAGACGTTCAGCCATTCGTCGCACTCGGCCGGGAGCTCAAAAACAGCTTCGGCCACCGCGTCCGCCTAGCCACGCATGGGACGTTCAAGAAGTTCGTCGAGGAGAACGGCTTGGAGTTCTTCGAAATTGGCGGCGACCCGAGCGAGCTGATGGCTTTCATGGTCAAGAATCCCGGCCTCATCCCAGGGATGAAGTCGCTGAAAGCCGGCGATGTGAGCAAGAGACGCAAAGGCATGGCTGAGATTCTTCAGGGTTGCTGGAGATCGTGCGCCGACGCTGATGAGGTGAAAAAAGACGAAGATAGTACGACAAAAGCGAAGCCGTTCGTCGCGCATGCCATCATCGCGAACCCGCCGAGTTTCGCGCATATCCATTGTGCACAAAAGCTAGGGATCCCATTGCATCTAATGTTCACGTAAGCCTCCGACCTCGCCCCTTTATTCTAGTGATGGTGGTGCTGATTAGACTCTTTCCTAGCATGCCCTGGTCACCAACCCATGATTTTCCGCATCCCCTAGCGAACATCAAATCATCCAATGCCAGCGGAAGCATGTCAAACGAGTTGAGCTACACGCTTGTCGATATGATGACCTGGCAGGGACTAGGCGATATCATCAACAAATTTAGAAAAGAGACTCTAGGCCTTGGGTTGCTCTCTCAGGCGGCAGCGACCACTATGCTTTACCGACTGCGAATACCGTATACGTACTGTTGGTGAGATCTTCCTCTCTATGCACTTCATTTCAAGGCTAGCTTTTCAAGTCAAGGAAAACATCAGGTTCCTGTCCTAATATAGCATGTCCGACAGGTCTCCAGCCCTGATTCCAAAGCCCAAAGACTGGGGCGACCACATCTCCATCTCGGGCTTCTACTTCCTCTCCCTCGCGTCCAACTACCAACCCGACGCCGATCTTGCCGACTTCCTGGCCGCCGGCCCCCCACCCGTCTACATCGGCTTCGGTTCGATAGTTGTCGACGACCCGAACGCCATGACGAAGCTAATCTTCGAAGCCGTCAAGAAGACCGGGCAACGAGCCTTAGTTTCTAAGGGCTGGGGCGGCTTCGGCGGCGACGAGCTAGGTAAACCTGATGGGGTCTTTATGCTCGGCAACTGTCCACACGACTGGCTTTTCCAACATGTTTCTTGCGTCGTCCATCACGGCGGCGCCGGCACGACGGCAGCCGGTATCGCGCTCGGCCAGCCCACAGTCATTGTTCCCTTTTTCGGTGACCAGCCATTCTGGGGCGCGATGGTTGCGCGTGCCGGCGCCGGACCGTCGCCGATCCCCTACAAATCCCTCACGGCCGAGGGACTGGCGAACGCGATCCTCGAGGCGCTCAAGCCAGAAATGCTCGAGCGGGCGAGGGAGCTCGGCGCGCGCATCCGCGAGGAGAAAGGCTGCGAAGCCGGCGCGGCCAGCTTCCACGCCCAGTTGAATGTCGATAAAATGCGGTGTATGATGGTGCCGGCTCGACCGGCGGTGTGGCGCGTCAAGACCAACGGGTCAAAGACGGACGATATCCGGCTGAGCGCCTTCGCCGCGGCCGTGTTGGGAAACGAAGGCATCCTAGACATCAATCAGCTGACGCTGTATCGGCCGTGCGAGTACGCGGTCGAAGAGCATGTTGTCGTCTCCAATTTGAGCGGTCCCAACCCCATCCTCAGCACGTTAGGCTCGTTCGCCTCCGGCGTGGTGCACTGGCCGGTCAATGTTGCCAAGGCCTACGCAGGTGTTGTGTATGAGCCGTACAAAGGCGCCAAGGCGGACGGCTGGCGCGGCTTCGGCAAAGGTCTGGGGAGAGGTTTCGGCCACCTCTTCTTCCGCCGAAGAGGCCTGGTTATAGGCGGCACGGCCTACGGCCTCCATGCTATCTACAATGCGATCAAGAAGCACATGGGCTCTGAGACACTGAGTTTCATCCTCGCGGCGCATTTTGTGCAGGGGTTCGAGGAGGCGCGGGCATCGACGGAGGAGGAGCGCCTGGATGTGCTGAGGCGGTGGCACGAACTGTCGCCGGTCTTGAAGCGCGAGCAAACTGGATCTAGCACGGCGAGTTCAGCGGGCCTCTCTATGTTCAAGAGTTCGACGAGTTCGACAAGCACCTCGACAAGCATCAGTGAGACGACTACGATGAGCACGACAAAAACGGCGAGTGTGACGAGTAAGCGTTGCGTTGAATCCACCCCGCCAACTCCGTCAGGTGGACCATGAGGTTGCGATGACGATGTCGCCGATGAACGTTCGACGGGATGATGGGCCCCTGGGTACCGGAATCTGGCGAGAGGACGGGGCTATTTAGGAGGTAACTGTGAATGCCAGAGGATACGTGGGACTGGCAAAAGGTCGAAAATTCGGGAAAGCCAGAGGATACCCGAAACTGACCAAGGCTCGGGCAACTCAGAAAGCGACAGGCTATTCGCAACTAGCTATAGATATCGAAGCAAGAAAGGCAAAGACAGCGGGCCAAGATACCCGGGCAGTAGCAGACTGGGAAGCCGACAAGATAACCAAAACGCCTGGACCGCCACCGTTGTCGCGCGGGAAGCGAGAGACAGGCATGGCCGAGGATGGCAGCGAGAGTGAAGCGAAGAATCTCGTAGTGTTTTTTCTAGGGTTGCGAGTGGCGCTTCACTGCGAAACAATGATCCATCCGTTTTTGCCTGATTGCTACGAACAGATGAAGCCGAAAAATGATTCTGACGGAGAGAGGACTGAAAGACGCTAGACCTAGTCAAAGGCTCTCTTCTCAGCCCTATAACGCAGGTCATCTCGTCTGTCTTTTAAGATCTCGTATACCTTCTCCTGCTGTGCTGGCGCGAAGTCACGACCCCGGCATTGCCGTTGCTACATCAGTGTCACTTGTCCGTCCCTACCGTGCGACCTGTAGACTGGATCTAGGCGGTCACAGAGTCCCAAATGGCAAAGTCGTGAAGGGTTTAACTCCTTGTCGAATAAAAAGGGATTGATTTCGACAAGACCAACTCGCTCGGATAAATAATTCCGCTCGTCGAGAGAGCGGAGCAATATAGCGTATTCGTAGCGACTGTTTCGCACAAGTCGGAACATGAATAACGTCTCACCGGCCGATATGGCGTTATTGGTAGTACCCTCACTAACATCGTAATCGAACCATGGTTTTGAAGTGCATGGGTGGCTGTTGGGAGAACGTCACTCTTGCAGCCTTGGTTCGCCGTGTCATTCAACCAGAAGTCTGTGAATTCGGTCAACGTCACGGGCAACGCTGTCCCGGCTAGGATCAACTAGCCGGATGACAAAGTGTCGCTGGGGTCATAGGTGTCCGAAGCATGGCCTCCGACGAGGCTGCAGTAAGTATTGACCGGGTCGCCCGCAGCTGCTATCGGTCATCACACGGCCATGTTGATCGAGGCCCATGACTAGGTGGGTGCAATGAAGGGGGTTTAGTCGAGGATAGCCGTTGTCAAGGAGAAACGACAGTATATGCCACGTGAGATCTTCGATGATTGAATCCGTCCACATACCGGCAAGGTATGTGCCCTCTCTTCGAGGTTGCATGTCCATGGCCAGTCGAGAAATTGTTAGCATGTTCCGCCAGGCGAGTTCGCATAAAAAAGCGGAAGAGGGAGCTTGAAATGAAGAACTGAGACAAAGGGGACATGCTATCGCCAGGTCGAATTAGCTGCGGCTAGGGAAGAAATCATGTCAAGAGCAATTCGTTTGGCCTCCGCCGAGCGGAATGTCTCGGGGCAGGCATATTCGACAGGCACTTACGGCCACAGGCACATTCGGCTATTGAGAACGGAAGTAGCCGTATACTAATTTGTATGACAACGTGTCAAGCGCACCTCCTTATTGCATTCTAGCTATGGGTAGCTACATTCTAGGCTAGCTAATGCCAACGAACGCTGTATACCCATCCTCTCGGCCTTCTAGGTATCTAATTGTGCCCTCGCGTTTCCGTTTTGAGCGTGCCTCGGCCTGTACGAGACTCGGGGGCGCCGTCGAGGCTAGCAACTGCCATGAAGGCTCAGGCTCGAGGGGTGGTGATAGCCCTTGGGGCAAGATCTGGGCCAGCACGTAGCCGCCCGGGAGTCCTTAAAGCCAGGTACCACGCAGATGCCTTGTCGTGAGGCTTCCTAGGCTTTGCCCATCTAGGCTTCTTGACAAGCTGGCTTTCGAACCTAGCCTTTGCTAAACCTGTGAGATTATCCCTAGCTCTTAGAACTTGTAGACCGCTGGCAGTAATGTCGTTTAATCGTTGCGAGGTGTGAGAAATAGGCATAGGAGGAACAGAATATTGTGGTTAAAGCTCGCCCTGCTGAGGCGGCAAACCAGCCATTGTCAGAGGCCTCAAGCATCCTCCACAATCGTACGCAGATGCGGAGGGCATAGAGCATGCGCTACAAAGACAGGGGGCTCTGGTGAGGAAGGGGAAGGTCGAGACATTGTTATACTAGCCGAGACTGGCGCCAGCGAGGTCAATTAGAAGAGATCAATTGGGAACGAGGCAGGTTGGACGCGTTACTTGTGTGGTCGTGGTAATAAATTCTACTTAGGTCCTACTAATTGCCTCTAATAGCCGCCGAGCTCCCAAGCTGGACTGACCCATATAAGGCTGAAACGACTGACCATGGTCACCTATGGTGCATCGACCCCTAAGGCGATGTAGTCAAGAATATATCTACCTTTTCTTTTCACCATAAAACTAAGAACAATGAAGACTTTACCACCATGCCATTTTGCCATTAATCAACTTTAGGAAACAGTAGGTCCTACTAACACAGAGTGAAATTTATCCATCTAGGGCAAAGCTTACTTCGATTTAGCGATCTCACCCTTCTCTAGTCATCGCATCTTTTGGAGAGGATGTATCCATGAAGTAGACTTCGTGATATGGTTGACGAAGTATAGCTTTCCCTCGCGTGTCTGTCGCGCCTCCCATCCTTCGGGGAGCATCCCTGCCGCTTCACCAAGCCCAGGCCTAACCCAGGTAGTAGACTTCGTGTTGTGGTCTACAAAATAGACTTGTCCTTCTTGGTTCTTCCGCTCCTCCCATCCTTCAGGTAGAGGGTCCTTCTGCCTAAGCTCCAGCGCCCGCCGGTGCATCTGCTCTGCCTCGACGTACTTGCCCTGGCTGTTCAGCACCGAGCCTAGGTGGTCCATGCTCATCAGCGTGTCTGGGTGCTCCAGGCCTAGCACCTTCGTCCTGAGCTCTAGTATCTGCCGGTACATCTGCTCCGCCTCGACGTATTTGCCTTGGCTGCCCAGTGCCGCCGCTAGCAGGCCTATGTTCGCCAGCGTGTGTGCGTGCTCCAGGCCAAGTACCCTCTGCCTCATTTCTAGTTCCTGCCGGTGCATCTGCTCTGCCTCGACGTACTTGCCCTGGCTGCTCAGCGTGCAACCTAGGTGGCTCATGCATGTCAAAGTGTCTGGATGCTCCAGGCCCAACACCTTCTGCCTGAGCTCCAGTGTCTGCTTATATATCTGCTCCGCCTCGACGTACTTGCCCTGGTTGTTCAGCCCCAAACCTAGGTTGTTCATGCTCGTTAGCGTGTCCGGGTGCTCCAGGCCCGACACCTTCTGCCTAAACTCCAGCGCCCGCCGGTGCATCTGCTCTGCCTCGACGTGCTTGCCCTGGCCGCTCAGCGCCC